>Ga0187770_10000210_pt1 | contig 28447 bp, 32 predicted proteins | sample 0116_SJ02_MP02_2_FD_133154 | JGI IMG/M metagenome (GOLD analysis project Ga0187770, IMG submission 133154) | Tropical peat soil microbial communities from peatlands in Department of Meta, Colombia - 0116_SJ02_MP02_20_MG | ecosystem: Environmental > Terrestrial > Soil > Wetlands > Peat | place...
CAATTTCGGAACAGGCATGCGCGCTACATTAGATATGGAAACGTGTTGATGAATTTTGAGACGGTTTCTAGCTAGCTAGGGCTGTTTCACAGTCAAAAGCAAAGAAGGACAAATAGAAAAATATCCACTTTCATCTCTTCTGTGAGTGCTCTATCCATAGCAGCGTCACAGTATCTTAGTACGCATGAATGAGGATAAGAAAAGAATTATCGAGGAATTCTTAAAGCGCGCGCTTTTTATAGCATTTTTGAAATCTGTATCAATTCTGAAAAACTGTTATATTCCATTCAAGGGTCTGTTCTGAGAAAGTGCTTCCATTGAAGACTGTTGAATTGAAGCTAGTCAGCGAACTTATGAAGGATAGTCGGAGAAGTGACAGAGAACTAGCTAAAGCGATAGGTCGTTCTCAGCCTACAGTCAGCAGAATGATTAAGAAACTGGAGAAAGAAGGCATCATTAAAGAGTATACGATTATTTCCGACTTTCGCAAGTTAGGGTTTGAAATCTTAGCCATAACGTTTTTTAACGTTGAAAAAGAACCTAAGCAAAAGACAATAGACGCTTTAGAGAATGTCTTAATGTTTGAAAGAGGGTTGGGCTTGAAGTCTTCTCATGTGGTTGTTTCTCTTCATAAAGACTATTCTTCCTTTGCCGAATTTCAGAGAAGACTCAAACAGAACGATTCTTGGACTGCGACGGATTCGGCAAGTTTCTTAGTGAACCTTCATGACAATTCTGATTTTCTGTCACTTTCTGCTTTAGCGAGAGACGTAAGCAAAACCACTCTCTAAGGTTTCTGTCGCTAACCCCTAGGATGCCGATTTTTGCGTCACTTTTGCGTGCGCGCTAAATTTCGACACTGAGACAGAAAAAAAACGAATATGTTGAAAGTGCAGAATAGAAAAGCAAGTTCACGTTAAGCTTTAGTTGGCTAGCCCTTGATGACGAAGGGTATAACACACTCTAGTATAGCGACAATCTTCCATCGTGCTACTTCATTCTTCAAAGGATTGGAAGGTGTGGAATATTTCTCCAGTTGCCGCATCAACGTAATAAAGCCCAAAAGGATGCCATGTTACTCCAGCGGTAGGCGATGGATTTTGAACGACAACGATGTCCCATATGTATCGGTAAGTCGTGTCGTTGACTTGAACTGGTGAGTAATCTTTAGCTGGTTGCATTACGTAATAAAGCAATTCGGAACCGGAGCTTGAAGAGTTACTCCAGAATTCCCAGTATTCGAGGGAAGCGCGCACTATCTTGTCATTCAGAGAAGACGCATTCCATTGGTCACTTTCCAGTGCAGTTTCTAGAGAATTATACATGGATACTGGCGGAGAGAAATTGTAGCTACGACTCAGAATAGAAACGCTCCCAAACTCGTCAAAATGAAGACTGGATTGCACTGTCTGATTGAGAAGTTCAGTCACTTGTGTTTGCAGACTAGTTACTTTCGAATTTAGAGAAGATAGAGTCTTGTCTCTGTCACGAATCATCGATGTGTACACGACAATCGACCCAGGAGACCAGCGCGCGCTAGTTACCGCGTGCGTTTCTTAACAAACCACTCAGCATCGGGTTTTCTAACCCGAATGGGTACCGTTTCATACTCAAACAACGAAACTTTCTTCATCTTCCCTACTCTCTGAAGAGAGAGACTATGGATTATGCTCAAGTACTTTTTCAAAATAGAAAACGATATTCTATATATTCTATAGAGGCCCTAGCACCGCTCGGATGTGCCTTGCCATCACAACCGGCGTGCGTGTCAAACGTAACGGGCGTTAGACTTGAACGGCACGTAGGAGAGTGAAAAACTGGGTTTCAGGAGTTTTGTCAACGGTTTCTTCTTTCTTAGTTTCTGTCTCTTTGCTTCCAGCTATTGAAATGACAACCTCAACTGCTATGATAATATTTATTGCGCGCGCGACTTAGCGCTTGAGAGATGAAAAAGAGGGGGAGGACGAGTCTTAAGGTGACTGGGGCCTCGGTTCTAGATTTTCCTCTTGCTCAGCACTTCACGGAATTGCTTGTGACACTTCGGGCATTCGTAGAGCCCAATCTCAAGCTCCATTCTTTTTCCTGACTTGTCAGGACGACCCGCCATTTTCCACGACTTCTTTGGCTTTGGAACGTCGGTTCCACATTTTGGACATTTGGGCAATTTAATTTCCTCCAATGCATTTCGATATTCATGGTTTTCTGGTGATGATAGATAAATAACTTTCCATCAATCTGGTTTAGCAAACTCTTCAAAAATGATGAGGAGATGTGATGATCACGTAAGCTCGCGAACCATCACATTTGCTCAGCGGAACCGAGTTCCAAGTTCGATCGTCTTTCCTTCGCGCCGTCGTTGCCCATGCCTCAAAGACGGTTTCCAAAACGCTTTTACCTATGGTTTCAAGCTTATTCCAACTGGCTTCAAGGTAGGTTAGGCGAATATTGAACGATAGTCCGGCAAATGCTTTTGAGCTGCTCGTAAAGCCTGTGCGTAAGCTCATCGACCAGAAGGGATTTCCAAGGCCGACTGAGCCTCAAGAGAGGACCATCCCCCTGATTCTTGAAGGAAAGAATGTTCTCCTGATTTCGCCTACGGCTACAGGCAAGACTGAAGCTGCGTTCTTGCCGGTTTTGAGCACGCTTCTTCAGGGGCAGCAGGGAGTTCCTGGAATTAAGGTGTTGTATATCACTCCGTTGAGGGCCTTGAACAGGGACATGCTTGAGCGTCTCGAGTGGTGGTGTAACAATCTGGACATAAAGTTGGCTGTCAGACACGGAGACACTGAGACCAGAGAGAGAGTGCGTCAGTCCAGAAGTCCGCCGGACATTCTGATAACGACTCCCGAGACTCTGCAGGCAATTCTGTCAGGCTGGGTGATGCGTCAGCATCTCCAGAGATTGCAGTGGGTTATAGTTGATGAGGTGCATGAAATGGCGGACAGCAAGCGTGGAAGCCAGCTGGCCCTGGCCTTAGAACGGCTCAGGGCTATGATCGGGAGAGACTTCCAATTGATAGGCTTGTCTGCAACGATTGGCAGTCCAGAGAGGGTCGGCCAGTTTCTGGTCGGCAGAGGAAGAAGCGTCGAAATCGTGCGGGTTCCAGTTGCGAGAATGATGCATTTAAAAATCATTTTTCCAACGCCTGATGATGAAGCCGTGCGATTGTCAACGCAGCTCTACACGCATCCCGAAGTCGCTGCTCGATTGCGAATCATCCGAGATTACATCAAGGAACACAAATCGGTTCTGCTTTTTACAAACACGCGTGCAGTTTCTGAAGTGTTAGCCAGCAGATTCAAGGTTTGGGACATCGACTTTCCAGTGTCGATTCACCACGGCTCGCTCGCCAAGCCATCTCGCATCGCAGCCGAAAAAGGGTTGAAGAGCGGTGAGTTGAGGGGGCTTGTCTGCACGAGCTCTCTTGAGCTGGGCATCGATGTTGGTAGAATAGACCTCGTCATTCAATACATGAGTCCAAGACAGGCAACGAGACTCATTCAACGGGTGGGAAGAAGCGGCCACAGCATCGGCCGAGTGGCCGAAGGAATAATAGTAGCGCTAGATTCGGACGATGCGCTCGAATCCTTGGCCATAGCCAAGAAGGCGCTGAAAGAAGACTTGGAGCCGGTGCAGATTCCGCCCAAGCCCTATGACGTTCTTGCACATCAGATTGCAGGCCTGCTGCTCAAGAACAGACGGCTGGGTTTCAACGAGATTCTGGAACTCTTCATGAACGCTTATCCCTATGAAGACTTGACGGTTGAAGATATTGAGAAAGTTCTCAGGTACATGCATCAGCGTTTCCCACGTTTGGCCTGGGTCTCGTTCGAGGACAAGATGGTTCTGAAGCCGCGGCAGGCTAAAGCCCTGTTTGAGTATTATTTTGACAACCTGTCCATGATACCTGAAGAGAAGCAATTTCTTGTAGTGGATGAGACGAGCGACTCTTCCGTCGGAGTTTTGGATGAAGCCTTCATGGCGGAGTTCGGCAAGCCCGGCACGAAGTTCATCATCAGAGGAAGCCCATGGATAATTCAGCACGTTTCCGAGGAGAGAGTGCACGTCAGACCCATAGACGATCCAACAGGAGCTATACCCAGCTGGATAGGCGAAGAAATTCCCGTGCCTTTTGAGATCTCTCAAGAAGTAGGCGCTATCAGAGGATTCGTGGAAGAACAGTTGGGAAAGGGAAGCTCGATCGAGAGGATTGCAGCAGAGTTAAGTGGACAGTTTCCTGCTGACAGCGAGGTCATTCTGCGCGCGTTAGCAGAGACTGTTGAACACGTGAACGCTGGCTATCCCGTTCCTACTGACAAGCGAATAACCGTCGAAGACTGGGGCGAGTTCGTTCTGATTCACGTCAACTTCGGCTCGCTTACGAACAGAGCGTTGGCTCAGTTGTTGGGGCAGTTGCTCTCTGAAAAAATGGGCTACACGGCTGTGGTTCAGCATGATCCGTACCGAATCTTTGTGCAGACGATGGGTGCCGTTAACGCGGATCACATTGTCAGGTTGTTTGGCGAAATGCAAGATTTATCTGAAGGGGCTGTTAGAGATGGTTTGACGTCGGCCACTGTGAAAACTGGGCTTTTCAAGAGGCGAATGATACACGTGGCGCGACGTTTTGGAGCGTTGCAGAAGTGGGCGGACTTTGGCAGCGTGAGCCTGCAGAAGCTGGCGAAGAGTTTTGAGGAAACACCCATTCACGAGGAAGCCTTGAAGGAAGTGTTCACCAAGGACCTGGACCTGGACAACCTCATCGCCGTTCTTGGAGAAATGCGAAAGGGCCAAATCACGGTTCGAAAAATCGAAACTGGCGGAAACGCGTCGCCGATTGCTCGTGTAGGAATCGAGCGCATCAGCATGAAAACAGATTTAATTCCGCCTGAGAGAATGCGGGCCGTGCTCATAGAGTCCGCAAAGGCAAGGTTGCTCAACGAAACAAACAGCTTTCTGTGCACGAACTGCTGGGGCTACATGGAGATGATGAGGGTCAACGATTTGCCCGACAGGCCGAAATGTCCAAAGTGCGGTTCGTCCGCCATTGGGCTTCTCAGAGTGGAAGAGGAGAAGGCGCTACCCATCGTTGAAAAGGGAAACGAAAAACTCAGCAAGGGCGAAGAAAAACTGCACAATCAAGCCCTGCAAACAGCCCAACTAATTGAGAAATATGGGAAAGCAGCTGCAGTAGCCTTCTGTGCCCGAAGAATGCAGCCCTCAGACGTTAAGACCGTCATGGAAAAGGAATCCAAGCTCAACGACAGGTTTTATGAATTCGTCCTCGAGGCCGAACGCAAGGCCATGAGCAAGAGGTTCTGGTGAAAGGGCAGGTTGCAGTTACAACGAGTGAAAATCCCTGCCTTCCCATTTCGAGAAGGATACAGAAACCATGATTCATTACTGTCTGGCCTACGCTTCAGTCCTGCAATCTGGTCAGCACAGAGCCTTCTGTGAATGAGTGCGACTTACAACAAGTTTTAAATGAATCCCTACCTATGTGTGCCTAAACACCCTGCTGCTCGCCGTGTGAGGAAAAACACTTTGGAAATAAGCCGGAAGAAGCTTCGAGAAGAAGTTCTTGAAAGAATCAAGTACGTCAGAACATGTGTTTTGGCAAGGGAAGCCTGTTTGCTGGTTCGCACCAACCGTGCCGTGCTTGAGCCGAAGGATGTTCAGGAAATCTGCCTCTCGATATCAAAGCTCTGCAAGGAAGAAGGCTGCCAAGAACCAAGTGAGATGTGCCGCAAGGCTGCCGAGGCCGTAGGGTCGGGAGAAGAAGAAAAATACCTTGAGCTCTGCGCCCAAAGCTGCATGAAATGCGGAGAATCTAGGCAGCCCCCGCCCAAGAAAGCCACGTACGTCTCTTGAACCATCGAAAGTGTTTAAAGCAACAAGGCTATTGGTTAAACCAGAAAAGATTGAAAAAACCGAGTAACAGAGGTCTCACGGTGTTCATAGCGCCCTTTGTTCCAAGTCCACCCCAAGTTGTTCACCAAATGCTACTGCTGGCCGAGTTGAAGCCCGGCGAAGTATTCTTCGACTTGGGAGCAGGTGACGGCAGAACTGTGATAATGGCGGCAAAGGATTTCAGTGCACGAGCAGTCGGCGTGGAACTGCGAGAGGACCTGGTTAAGAAGGCCTTGAGCACGATTTACGAACAGAACCTGCAAGACAGGATAACCATAGTCAACGGAGACATGTTCAACGTTGACCTAACATCTGCAGACGTCATCTTCCTTTACCTAACCACAAGCGCAAACGAGAAGATCAAGGGAAAGCTTGAGAGCGAGCTCAAACGCGGTGTGCGTATCGTTTCTCACGATTACGAGATCGTCGGCTGGAAACCCGTCAAAGTTGTGAATTTCTGCGAGAACCAAACCTTGGGGTTTCCTTCCCACACGATTTACCTCTACATGAAACCTTAGTCGGTGAGACCGTGTCGCACGGTTCTTTCAACCACGGTGAGAGTAACGTGGGTCGACACGGACGCAGCAGGAATGGTGCACTTTTCAAGATTCTTCGTGTTTTTTGAGAGGACAGAGGGGGAGTTTTACAGATCTCTGGGACTCAGTTTCACAAACTTGGGAAACAAGGGACTCTGGCTTCCAAGGGTAGAAGCCTTCTGCCAATGCAAGAAACCAGCAAGGTTTGAGGATATGTTTGAAGTTGACGCTTGAGCAGTTAAGAGAAAAGTCTGCCAAGCTGAGCTTTACCGCCACTAACAAGGAAACGGCGGAACTGTCGGCAACCGGTTACTTTGTGGTTGTGGCAGCGGACAAAGACGCGGGAAAGGCTACGCAGATTCCAAAGGAATTTACTGACAAACTGAAACCCTTTGCCAAGCAGATTTTATAAGAGACGCGGATTCTTGATTCCGATCAGTGAAGGGCACAATGCAGTTTGTTCCATGGCAGTACGTTGCAGACTGGAGATGCATTTCATGCGGGGACTGCTGCAGGCTTTACAGCGTCGTCATAGACTTCAGAGAATGGCTTGGAATCATCAAGAACTACGGTGTAGAGTACACCGCCTCCGGGCTGAACAAGCTGTTCATAAACCGACGGAACGACGGCTCATGCACCTTCCTGAACAACGGTTCAAACGTCGGCCTGTGCCGACTGCAACACATGAAGCCAAAGGCGTGTCAAATCTGGCCGTTCAAGGTTTTATCTAGACCCCAATTTGGATATGCAAGCGAGGCCTTGTACCTCTACCGCGGAAAACCCTTGTTCGTGTACGCCGATCCAATGTGCAGGGGTCTCAGACTTGGAAGGCCCACGTTCGAATTTGCAAATTACACAATAGAAGAATTTGTGGAAATCGCCGCGGGAATCCGGAGTAGCCAGTTCAGAACCACAGCAGGCATCAGGTCTCCTCAACCATTTACAAGGTTCGGAAACATTCGGAATATTGACCACTTGTAGGAAGTGATAAAACAAGTGTTCCAACTCACGAATTAGGGGGCCAAGAGGCTGTGCGCCAAACTGGCCACATTTGCACAGAACACCTAAGTCTTGTGACCACATCTCTAATAGTTTGAGGCAAGAAAGAATGGGGTTCGGATACCTGCGCGATGCGGAAAAAATCGGCACGCCGTGAGGAGTATGGAAGCAGTCGAGACTGAGGACCTGTTCAAAACTTATGGTGGCAAAGAACCAGTACAAGCCCTCAGAGGCGTGAATCTTTCTATCAAGAAAGGCGAGCTTTTCACGCTGCTTGGCCTGAATGGTGCGGGGAAGACCACTTTTCTGAGAATTGTTTCGACTCAGCTTTCATCTACGAGAGGGACTGTTCACGTTTTGGGACATGATGTTCTAGCAGAGGCGAATGAAGTGAAGAAGCATATAGCCGTCGTTCCACAGGACGTGCAGACCTACAGCAACTTCACGCCCTGGGAGTATTGTTACTATTTTTCGCTGCTGCGTGGGATGTCAAGGAGTAGAACGATTGAAGTTTCTGAAAAAGCTTTGAAAGCTGTTGAATTGTGGGACTTGAGAAATCGAACGTGTGTCGGACTTTCCGGGGGAGAGAAGAAACGTGCAATAATCGCCACTGCGTTGGCTTCAGATGCTGACGTACTTCTGCTGGATGAACCCACCAGCGGGTTGGACGCTGTTGCGAGAAGAAAGGTGTGGGCCGTTCTGAGAGAGTTGGTGGAGCAGGGGAGAACCATACTGTTAACCACGCACATCATGGAGGAGGCTGAGATGCTGTCCGACAGGCTTGCCATAATCAACAAGGGAAACGTGATTGCCGAAGGAAGCCTTGACGAAGTTAAAGGGTTGGCCAAGGAGAAATTCCGGGTTGTTGTAGAAGGAAACCTGCGTGATTTGACGTTGAAGAATCAGAATCATGTTTCAAAGTTTGGCAACAAGCAGATCATCTACGTCGGTGATGAAGACGAGGGATTGGAGCTTGTCAGAACAGCGTTGAAGAAAGGGTTGAGAGCCGAGATTGCGCGGATTACGCTCGAAGACGTGTTCGTCAAACTTGTGGGAGGGATTGAAGACAATTGAATTTCAAAGTCGTTAAGGACGCATTCATAATAGCCGCCCTGAAATCTCTCCCCGACCTTAAGAGAAATCCTTCGATGATGATTCTCATAGGACTGATAAGTGCATTCCCACTTTTCTTCATTATTGTTTTCGGTGGACAGGTGAGCAACGGACTTGTGGGAGCGATGATCGCCACTATAAGCTTCATCGGTCTGGCTGCAGCAATCCAGGATATTTCCTTCGATCGATACGTGAAGATAAGAGAAATGATAGTGGCTATGCCTGTGCATCCCGTCGCGTACGCCATGGGAGTTGCTATGGCACCGTTTTTCATTTCGGCTCCTGGCTTAGTCCTCTTCATATGCATTGCGATTGCAATTGGGGCCCTGCCACTCCTTTCAATCGGCTGGACGGTTGTAGCATTGATTTTGTGTTGGGCTGCTGGCAGCAGCATCGGCTTCATAATATCCACGTATCTGCGCAAGGCAAGTGTGTACACGCTGAACAACATGGGAACTATCCTCGGATTGGGCTTGGTTTTCCTGCCTCCAGTATACTACCCTGAGGAAATGCTTGGGGGGTACAGGTGGATATCTATGGTTTTTCCAACGTCAAACGCCGCTGGCCTAATTAGGTTCTACGCGGGACTCACAAAGATACCTGCCGAAACGGTTCTTTTGCGCTGGCTCATACTCGCAGCGACGGTGGTGGTCTCTGTAATCATTTTGTCATTCAAGGCAAGATGGCGGGAAGATTGACAAAGGCATGCTGGCTGAAGAATAGCGACTCTGATATGTTCGAGCGAGCTTTGAACATCTTTTCGAAAAATGCGAAACCGAAGGTTGTTGAACAAATCAGGTTATAAGACTGAAGCCCAGATTCTTCGGTGTCAAAGCTGGTTTGCAGTATGGCCAAGCCTAAAATCGGTCTCTCCATGTTATACTGTCTTGGTGAACCCTTCGAAAAAATGGCGGACGAGATTCCTAAAACGAAGCCAACTTACATAGAACTCGTTGACGACGGTTTTCACTCCTTAAACAAGATGAACGTCGCGACGCTGAACGGGATAAGACAGTGCTATGACAAGAAGTACACGGTGCACGCACCCTTTGTCGGCATAAACATAGCCCTGCCGCCGGGCCCCCTGCTGAACGCAACGTTAAGGAGACTGAAGGACTCCATCGTGAACGCCGCCGCTCTAAACTGTGAGAAGTGGGTCTTTCATCCTGGCATGAGAACAGCTACCAGCATGTTTTATCCGGGCATGGACTGGGCCAGAAACTTGGAAAGCATTCGACTGCTGTTCAGGTTTGCATGTGACCACGGTGTTGAGGCGTGCGTTGAAAACATCATGCAAGCGTTTGTAATGAAGAACCCGGACGAGTTCAGAAGATTCTACGATGAAATCGGCGAGGATATAGGCTTGGCTTTTGACACTGGACACGCTAACGTGGTCGGGGAACTGGAAGGTTTCTTAACAGGGTTTTCGGACAAGATGGTCCATGTGCACGCCCATGACAACCGTGGAAAATCCGACGAGCACCTGTGCGTGGGCTACGGCAACATAGACTGGGGCTTAGTGGCGAAACATTTGAAGAGAGTGTCTTTCAGAAAAGCGGTGATTGTGGAGTCTGTAGAGCATATTGACGAGAGTATTCAGAGGGTAGAAAAGCTACTCCTCTAGCAACTGGATATCCAGCTTCATGAAGTCCTCTGCGACGATTGTGTTCCTGAAGATTTTCTTCGCTTGTTTCAGCACCTTGTTTGAGTCTTTGTATCGCTGGCTTATGTGTGTTAGAACGAGCTTCTTGACGTTCGCTTTCTTCGCGGTTCGTGCTGCTTGACTCGGGGTCGAATGGCCGTATTCCAATGCTCTTTTAGCCATCTCTTCACCCAGGGTGCTGTCGTGTATCAACAGGTCCGCGCCTGATGCGATTTTTTCGAGAAGCTTGAATGGACGAGTGTCGCCCGTATAGACTACCTTTCTGCCCTTTCTAGACGGGTCCATCACTTCCTCGGGTTTCACGACGCGCCTGTTTGGGAGTCTAACGTTCTGTCCGCGTTGAAGCTTTCCCCAAAGGGGGCCCTCTTTGATTCCAAGCGCCTCAGCTTTTTCGGGGTGGAATCTTCCAGATCTTGGTTTTTCTACGTAGGCGTAGGCAAAGCTTGGAATCGCGTGTTTCGACTGAATCGATTCAACACAGTATTCTTCTTCATCAATGACCACTCCCGCTTCTTCAATCTCGTGAATTTCCACTGGAAAGGTTAGGCCGAACGGCACTGTCTCTTTTATCGCCTCCAAGAAATCGTTAATTCTGGGCGGCCCATAGACGTCGAGCTTCCTCTCCCTGTTTAGGAGAGCCATGGTCTGCAACAATCCTGGAAGCCCCAGTACGTGATCTCCGTGCATGTGGGTTATGAAAATCTTCATTTTCCTGTTGAGACTGCACCTTGCTAGAAGCATCTGCCTTTGGACGCCTTCTCCGCAGTCAAACATGAGCTGTTCACCTTCCCTTTGGATTAGAATCGCGGGCAGGCTTCTCTTGGGCGTTGGTACGCCCGCGGCAGTACCTAAGAACACTATGTGCAGGCTCAAGGGTTACACCTTTTCAAACACCGCGATTTCCCTGGTTAGGCTTCGGTGGACATAGACAAAGTGGGACTCTAGATGTTTGTACCCCAAGCTCGTGCCAACGTGAACGACGCCCAGTTTCTTAGGAGCGGCCATACAAATTCTTCTTCCACTACTCAGTACTTCATGTACAGCTGTCAGCACTTCTTCGATAATCTGTTTTGTGGTACGCTTCATGGTGCTCGAAGAAATGCCGTACGGAGGGTCAGTTACGACGCAGTCAGCCTTGATCAGCGGTGGATATTTTGCGTCTGCAATGATGATGCCTTCTGGACTAACGTTGAAGTGAGCCATGTTACGGATAGTTCCTTTGGCCATTCGACGCTGAATGTCTAGGCCGAGCGCTTTGCAGTCTATCAGTTTGGCTTCGATGAGCGTGGTTCCCGTTCCGCAGAACGGGTCGAGAACCACATCTCCTGCCTTAGGCTCTGCCAGGTTTATCATGCACCTTGCGAGTTTCGCCTGCATTGAGGATGGGTGGAAGAAGGGCTTTTTCCTTGGACGCCTCTCCACAAAGGGTTTGGCTTGAATTTCCGCAAGCTTCACTCCAAAAACGAACCTGTCTTCAGTAAGTACCCCCATGAATGTCTTGTCGGGTGTATTCAGTTTTACTTTTGCCGTGGGGCACCTGTCGACTATCAAGGCCCCGAGCGTTCTTTCCAGAGTCATGCCGTTGATTTCGGAAGAGTATTCTCTGACGTGCTTCACCCGTACGACGAAGCTCTCGCCCGGTTCGAGCACCTCTTCGAGCCCAACGTTTTGTCCAGCTTTGATTATGCTGCTTGTTTCTGAACTGCTGGTAAAGAGTTCGAGTGCGCAGAGTCGCGTGAATGCTGCTCTACGTTTAAGATCTTTGACACATGCGGCGTCTGCTTCAAGTCTTAAAACCTGGTCGAGTTTTTCTGTAACTTTGTAGGAATGATCCTCAGCTTCAAGTATTGCTCTCACTTCGGAGACAGGCAAGTCTTCATGCTCGCCAGAAAGGAAGAGGAAGAGTTTGGCCACGTCTGTTCTCCTTTAGCCGGCAAGCTCTCTGCTCAATATTGGGGCAAGAGACACTTTGCTCACGCTGCTTGGAACGCTGTCGGTGCCCACGATTTCTTTCACCCCAGTTTGGAGAATTACTCGTTCTGCTTCCCCTATTAGTAGCGGATGAACGCACGCAATACATATTTGTTGAGGATTCATTTCCTTCACAATCTTGACAGCTGCGACAATTGTTCCTCCGGAGCTGATTATGTCATCGAAGATTATCACGGTCTTACCCTTTACGTCCAGGGTTTTGCTTTCCATACCGACTTGTCCGGTATACCGGTCCCTGTTCTTTTCCAAATATCCACACTCTCCGCCCAAGACTTTTCTCGCGTCTTCAGCGATGTGAACTGCACCCTTGTCCGGTGAAAGGGCAAAAGCCTTCGTGTAACCTTTCTTCACGAAGTATTCAGCAAGAAGAGGGACGGCGGAGACACTTCTTGCTGGAAAAGAAAATTGCGAGAACACTTTGTCTTGATGAACGTTCACCGTTATCAGCTGGTCAACGCCGGCAGCTTTGAGCATGCGTGCGATTGTTTCGGCACTTATGGGCTCGCCCTGTAGGAAGATTTTGTCTTGGCGTGCATAAGCCAAATACGGCACGACGGCCGTTATTTCTTTCGCGCCGTTTCTCTTTGCGGAATCTGCCATGAGCGCTAGTTGAATGAGTCTAGTGTCTTGAGGAGGACTCGTCGTCTGGACTATGGCCACGTCTTCGTTCTGCATTTGGCCTTCCAAACGTAAGTAGTTCTCACCGTCTGGAAAAGTCTTGAAGGCGACGGGCACGGTTTCTGCTTTGATGGTCTGGGCGATTTGTTTTCCCAGGTTTGTGGAAGCAGGTCCAAGGATTATCTTCATCTTTCTCGCCGTTTACAATGCCTTGGGCTTGTCTTTTAGGTTTTCCCGGCTTCCTTGTATTGTTCGACGAGTTCTTTGGCTCTGTCCACGCGGACTTTGCGTTCTTCAACCATCTTCCCCGCCACCTTGTCGATGAGGTCTCCGGTTGCTCCCGCCTGGACTGCTATGTTTCTTGCGTGAAGTGACATGTGGCCACGCTGGATGCCTTCGTCCGCCAGCGCGCGTAATGCAGCGAGGTTCTGAGCCAAGCCCACGGCTGCGAGGACTTCGCCGAACTCGTTGGCGGTCTTTACACCGAGAATTTTTAAGGCTATTTTGGCTACCGGATGCGTCCTCACGGCGCCGCCTACTAGGCCTACTGCCATTGGCAGCTCAATGGAGCCGAGAAGGTCGCCGTTTTCATTCTTTTCCCATGTCGAAAGCGAAGTGTAATGGCCTGTCCTTGCCGCGTATGCGTGGGCTCCGGCTTCGATCGCCCTGTGATCGTTGCACGTTGGAAGTATGACCGCGATTATACCGTTCAATATTCCCTTGTTGTGAGTTGCCGCTCTGTACGGATCCGCCGCTGCGAAAGCATAGGCGTTCACTACGCCGTCCACGACCTCTTCTCCGCCGACTGAGGCTTTAGGCACAAGACATGAGGCCCTTACCAAACGTTTCGTGGCCAAGTTGGACACTATTCTCAGAAGAACATGACTCTTTGCTATGCGCTCTATCATAGGAGCCACTGCCTCCGCCATAGTGTTCACCGCATTCGGACCCATCGCGTCACGACAGTCTACCTGCACCTCCACAATCAGCATCTGCCCCTGCGTCGTGCTGATTACCTTCGCTTCCAGGTCTTTTGCCCCGCCCCCGGCTGAAACAAGCACGGGGTCCTGCTCGTTCGCTTTCTTCAAGATTTCGTCTCTTGACTGTATCACGCGCATCCTAGCCGCATATGGATCCCTGACGTTCACAACCTGTATCTGTCCAACCATGATCGGCGGCGTGCTGCTCGTGTGAAACCCACCGCCGTCTCTTGCCATCTTTGCAGCGTAGCTGGCCCCAGCCACGACTGAAGGCTCTTCGATGGCCATGGGAATTAGATAGTCGCGCTTGTTTACGAGAAAGTTTGTGCCTATGCCCAATGGCACGGGGAAGACACCCACCACGTTTTCGATCATGCGGTCAGCCAAATCCATGGGCAAAGAGCCCGTGTTCTGTAACAGTTCCGTCTCTTCGTCCGTCAGATCGGCAAATTCCTTGACCGCGCCTAGGCGTTGTTTGGGGCTCAGCTTATAAAAGCCTGAAATCAGCGAGGATTTTTGCATGCTCACCTTTTCTCCTTGACTAGAGACTCAAAACATGGTTCACTGTGAGCTTTTTAAGTTTTGGCAGAATCAACACGTTCAGTTTTCCAGTTGACCCTGCAAACCTTGTTGTTTGCACTGCCTTAGGAGACGTCTCTTTTTGGGAGGGCTACTGCAGATATTCCCAGAGATTTGCGGATTTCTTTTGCAAGGGTTTCGCCGTTGCTGACTCGAGAGTTGTCGGTTATGACGTGTTCAGGTTTTGAACGTTTCACGTATTCAAGCAAACCGTTGAAGTCTGAGTGGTCGCTGAGGGCTACCACGTACTCTTTCGTGTCGGTCTGGCGGATTGCTGAATCGAATTCCCATCCACTTACGAGAACACGGAAATTGTTCAGACCAACGTTGCTCCTGGATTCCATGTGATAGAAGGCTACGCACGCTGCGTTGCTCTTTAGCATTTTTTCCGTTTCTGGCTCAGTTGACAGCATGAGCCGTCCTATGCGCATGCCGTGTTTTTCGCAGACCTTTGAGACCTGAAAAACCCTCTCAGGTGCGAGGAAAGGAACGTTCAGGTCCGCCTCGTGCAGGATCTGCATGACTTCCTGAAGCTTCCCGTGATAACCGAAAACGTAGACCGTGCCTTGTTTCAACCCCTTTTGAACCAGGGAAACTAGCGAGGCTCTGACGTTTGTTCCGAAAGAGCGTTTGCAGGCTGGGCTTCCATACGTGGCTTCGATGACAAGAACGTCTGATTCGAGGATTGGTGTGTCGTCGATTCTGAAGTCTCCTGTGAAGACTATCCGTTTTCCTTCAAAATCTTCGACCAGCACTTGAGCCGCTCCCAAAATGTGGTCCGCCTTGAAAAATGTCATCCGCTCTCCATTATACTGTATGGTTTCGCCGTACTCAAGGGTTTCCACGAAGCCGCCCAATAGAAAAAGCGGGCTTCGCATGACATCGATCATGTCCTTCGTGGCTTTCGTCATCAACACTTTCTTGCAAGCTCTCAAGCTCTGCCTCAATCCCACCATGTGGTCAGCGTGAGCATGAGTGACAACTCTGAAGGGCTTGGACTCCTCAAAGGCGTCACAGGCGACGTTCTTGCCGAGAAGGACGGCACCTCGATCTGTCACGGTAGCTCTTGAGGACAAAGCCATTACCACCCTGTTTTCGACGTTATCCTCGGTGCCAGCCACTCGACGAGTTCCCTAGGATCCCCACACTCTATCCTAACCCTCATGGGTCCAAGCGGCGATTCCCCAGTTTCCTTGGAGAAAGAAACGTGTCCGACGTATGCCACCTGCTTGTTCAAACAGAAGTTGATAGCCTTCTTCTCCATGCCCTCGAGAAAGACTGCTCGAGCCGCGCTGCGAATGTGTTCCCGGCGAAGAAGATCACACAGTCTAGTAAGTGATTCTTTTCCTTTGCCTTCCCCTACCAGAAGGCTTGCCTTGTGAAGAGGTTTCACATGCAGGTCGATGTCTCCGAAGATGTTCCTGACTGCCTCTTCCACTTTTTCTTGCGATTCTGTGGGGTTGATTTCGGCTTCCACTTGAAGACTTATTTCTTCCATTTCTCCTCCATCTTCCTCAAGATGTGCTTGACCCTGTTTTTCACCACTTCCAAGGCTTCGTCGTTGACCACGGCGTACTCTGCCATCGCGATGACGTTGCCCAGTCCGACGCCGAGTTCGCGCATGTCTCTTTCGTGAAAAACGTCCCAGCCTTCTGCATCATCGCTCCTTCGGCGGCGGTAAAGCCTCTGGAACCGCGTTTCTGGAGAGGAACAGATGGCTATGAGGCTGAATTTCGGGAAACGCTTTTTGAATTCTTCAACTTCGTCCAAGCTTCTTATTCCGTCTGCCACGACTTTGTGTTTTTTGGACCCCTCTATTAGCGGGATACACCTTTTTGCTATGACGTTTCGTCCTTCCTTTTCTCGCAGTTCCAGCATTATTTTTCCTATGTTCTCGGGGTTTGGCTGCAAGTTTTTCTTTTCTGCTTCTTGTCTCACCACGTCGCCCATCACCACGACATCGTAGCCGTTTTCCTGTGCAACTCTAACGATGAGAGATTTTCCCGAACCTGGCATTCCCGCCACGCCTAGTACGAGTTTCTGGTCAGCCATCTTTCGTGCCCTTGAAAATGTTCTGGTCGCACAACAGATAGTTTTTTTACATTAAAAGCGTTTATGACAGAAAATAGTGTAGAATCGGAGGAGTGTGCTTGTCAGAGCCTATTAGGTGTTTCATAGCGTTTGAATTGGACAGCGAGTCTGTTTTGAAAAGGCTGACGGAGGTGCAGACGCTCTTGGCGAGAACCGGCGCGGATTTGAAAGTTGTTGAGCCTAAGAACATCCATATAACCGTCAGGTTCCTTGGAAACGTCACGGCAAGAACTGTTGAAGAGATTTTTGAGGGCATGAAAAGGGTGCTGTTCGTTCCTTTCGACGTTAAGATCTACGGTGTGGGCGCTTTTCCAGACATACGTTATCCGCGCGTTGTGTGGGCAGGTATAACCGAGGGCGCTGACAAACTAAGAGGAATCTTCGGTCACTTGGAGCCTCATCTGCGCGGTTTGGGCTTTGCACCTGATCCAAAGGGCTTCAGTCCCCACTTGACGATTGCCCGAGTAAGGTCTGGAAGGAACAAGGCAGAGCTTGCCAAATTCATCAGTGAAAACGTAGCCTACGAGTTCGGAACTGTTAGAGCTGCATCTTTGCGGCTGAAAAGAAGCGAATTAACGCCGAAAGGACCCATTTATTCGACGCTCAAAGAAGTCTCTTCGCAAGGATGAGAAGAAGGACCTGCCAATGCATGAGAAAATGGGGGCAGTCCTTGAAACCGTTATGAAACGGGTCACGCCCAAAAAAGCTGAACGCGCCAAGATGAATGCGCTGGCCAAGAAACTGGAGAGGAGAGTTGCTTCAGCGTCGAAGCGTTTGGGCGTGAAAGCCACAGTGCGGGTGGAGGGATCGGTTGCCAAGGACACATGGCTGAGCGATGAGCTGGACGTTGATGTTTTCATGCGGGTTCCTCGTTCGATTCCACGCGAGTCACTGGGGAACGTTTGCCTAAAGATTGCCAGAAAGGCAACGGAAGGTTCGGTGCAGATTGAGAGGTTTGCTGAGCACCCATATCTGGAGGCCATAGTTGAAGGAGTCAGAGTGAACGTCGTCCCAAGCTACGCCGTTAAACGTGGGGAATGGTTGAGCGCTACCGACAGAACCCCATTTCACACTGACTACATCAACAAGCATCTAAGCAGGCAGATGCGAAGTGAGGTGCGACTGTTGAAGAAGTTCATGAAGGGCACCTGCGTGTACGGGGCAGAGATTAAGATCGGCGGTTTCAGCGGTTACCTCTGCGAACTCTTAATCCTGCATTACAAAACATTCACAAAGACGTTGGAAGCCTTCGCCAAACACAGACAAAGAATCATCGTGGACATTGAGGACTACTATGAAAACAGAGAGAATGAACTCTTTCTTCTTTTTGATGAACCGCTTGTCATCATTGATCCTGCAGATAGGGCAAGAAACGTGGCTTCCGCAGTGCAAAAAGAGAAGCTATACAACTTCATAGCAGCAGCACAAGCATTCCTAAGAAACCCCAACAAAGAATTCTTCTATCCCGCAAAGACCGTAGCATTAAGCGCGGAAGAACTGGAAAAGGGATTGAAGAATCGTGACTCGAAAATCGTTTTTGTGGTATTCGACATCATCAAAGCCGTTCCAGATGTGTTGTGGGGTCAACTCTACAAGAGCCAACGTTCTCTCCGCAAGCTTGTGCAACTGAGTGACCTCAAGATTTTGCGAGACCTCGCATGGAGTGACGAGAAAAACTTGGGCATGTTCATATTCGAACTTGAAGACTGCTGCATTCCGCCCGTCAAGAAACACTTGGGACCGCCGTTGGATAAGGAGAAGGAAAGTGAAAAATTCGTCATGAAACATGTGGACAGCAAGGAGACTGTTTGTGGACCCTACGTGGAAGACGGCAGATGGGTTGTCTTGGTTCGGCGGAAATTTACGGATGTCTGCGACTTGTTTAGGCAGAGGTTGAAGGATGGGGGAAGAAGCGCGGGTGTAGCTGAGGGGATCTCGCAGGTTCTGAAGAAGGGTTTCAGAGTTCTGGCCAACGAGGAAATTGCTGAGCTCTACGAAACAAACGGCGAGTTTGCCGTGTTTTTGACGGAGTTTTTGCAGGGCAGGCCTAGATGGTTAGAATCCCGGTTAGCGTGAGAACGATTAGAGTTATTCCGAGTGCCCAAGTGTAGAATGCGAAGTAATGGAATCTCTTGCTTCTTACCAGGCTTGAGACGAGTCTTATCGCGATGTAGCCGAAAACCGCGGCCAGGGCCACTCCGAGCAATAGTGCTGTGGAACTTATGTTTTGGACGGCGAATTGGCCGCGATCGTGGTAGGCTTCAAATGCCGTGTCTCCTATTATCGCAGGGATTGAGAGAAGGAATGAGAACCTGAATGCTGTTTCTCTTTTCAACCCCCGCATCAGGCCGGTTGATATGGTGGTCCCGCTTCGTGATAGGCCCGGAAAACTCGCGAGTCCCTGAGCGACACCCATTATGAACGCTGTCAAAGGGGTTATGGTGCTGACGTTTTCTTTTCCAAGCCTTGAAGTCCAAAGCCACGTAGCCCCGATCAGGAAGGTGATGCCGATTATGAGTAGTGTTTGGAAAGTTTGCTCGAGGAATTCTGCGTATAGTACCCCAATTATCCCCGTGGGGATAGTTGCCACGATTATGAGCGGTATGAGTCGGCCATTTTCTGACGTGAAGTCAAGATGCACCAACGCCACAAGTATGTCCTTGATGTCTTTTCTGAAGTAAAAAACGACCACTATTAGCGTTCCTAGATGAAGGGTTACGTCCAAGAGTGGCGTGACTTCCAGGTTCATCAAGTGTTGAGCTATTTTCAGGTGGGCTGTGCTTGAGACGGGCAGCCACTCTGTCAGGCCTTGAATTATGCCTAGTGGAACTATTTCCAGAATGCTGACTTGTCCTACTGTGAAATATACTGTCTGGGAGGAACCCATCATCCCAGCAGTGTCATTGGCATAGACGATAATGGAATGGTATCCTTCGGCGACGTTGGCCAAAGTCGTGTTTGCAACTGCCGTGATGTTCGATTGGCCGTCCAAGCTGTAACCCGCCCATGAAATAGATGCGTTTACAGTGAACGTCAAAGGTAGTTTCGACACCGTGTACGTCGTGTTTCCGGGCGACAAAACCGAGAGTTTTAAAGCAGATTCGTCTGCAGCTAGAAGAGTCGCGCCGTGCGAGTCCGCACTTGAAGGAGGGGCCCCTACGCAACTTGCACGACCCGTTCCTGCGAACAGCATGAAGCCGAAAATGAGCGTGCAAACTGATAACAAGAGAATTGGTCGTGCAGCCTTTCGAGAGGCCAACATGATCTGTTTGAGCCTCGGCGTTTCACGCAAATTCAAATTGCTCTTATGCACTACGTGTGCCAAGTGGATCCTCCGAACAGACTGTTTCGGATTAGTTTTAAAACCTAGTGAAGGTAAGTTGTTTATACGTGTGGTGGTGTCGGCAGTGAGTGAGTACCCTCCTAGAGGTGCCGAAGACCGAAAAATGCTTGCTTCCATACCTAAAGAAAGATTACTGGACTACTTGTTCCTTCAAGTCCGAAACCTATGGAGAGTTGACGGACTGTACTTTCTAGGCATCGAGAAAAAGTTCGGCACAGAAGCTGCAACAAAGATTGACGCCGATGTGTGGGAAGCCATGGCCGGACTCGAAGCCAAGAGCCTGCAGAAAATGTTCAAAGTCGAAGAAAACCCTAGCGTGGCCGAGATTATGGAACTCCTGCAGAAGTCAAGCTGGGCCCTCGACCAACCCTTCAAGACTACCCAAAAAAGCAAAAGACATGCAGTTCTCCGTGTGGACAGGTGCAGAACCCAGGAGACCCGCTTAAGCAAGGGACTTGGCGAGTTCCCATGTAAGAAAGTGCGGTTTAACTACTTGAGAAATTTCGCAAAGACGCTGAACCCCAAAGTTGAGGTCAAATGCGTAGTTTGCCCACCCGACAAACATCTCAAAGACTCATGGTGCAAATGGGAATTTGTTCAGATGGGTATTTAGTTTTCTATATGAACCTACCAATTCCTATATTCTAATCAACTCGCCTAGATTGATACAGAAAGGATATCTCCCGAACTCGGACATTTTATGTCTGATTTCGTGCTTTCTCTGAGAATCAACGGGTCATTTCTGGCTTAAAAGGAATATGTCGAAAGCGTAGAACAGAAAAACGCTAGCCAATCCGTGCTTCAAGCGGTTTTTGTAAGTATTTTTGGTTCTTTCCATTCTCCTCTGATAATGCCATACAAGCAGTCATCAACGATTCTTCCTACGTTGTATCCAACCTTTCGAATTATCCCTTCCTTCTTGAACCCAGCCTTTTCAAGAACCCTTTGAGAAGCGATATTGTCTGGGTCACAGGTCGCCTGAATACGTGTCAAATCTCTTGAAAGGAACAGATAATCAACCATAATCACTATCGCCTCAGTTCCAAAGCCCTTTCCTCGTTCACTCGGAAGTAAATAATAGTAAATCTCCAAAAGACGATAGTTCATAAAGTGACCCATCCATCCGATTTTCGTGCCATCCTTTTTCTCTATGAAGAATGTTTTCGAGTCAGGTGGGCTATTATCGTATTCCTTCTCAGCTTCGGCTTTAGATTTCTGCTGTCGGAACATAAACTCGCCTGAAAAGTCAGGAGTGTTCTGCCATTCTGTCAACAAAGGTAAATCCTCTCTCTCCACAATTCTCAAATTCACAGTCTTGCCCTCAAGCACTCAAATCACCAATCCACACAGTCACTTTCGGTTCAGCTATAACTTTTCCGCAAAACCCCAACTGGCTTATAAGAACCGATAGATGAATCATTTGTCATGAAGCCAGTCAGAATTCGCATAGGGAAGAAAGAGGACGCTCCCATAATTGATAAGTTAATCGGAGAATGGTTGAAGTGGGAGATTCCAAGAGAGAAATCTATTAACCGAGCCATTGAAAATGACGAATTGCTTGTGGCTGAGTGGCAAAGTGAGATTGTGGGATTCATCCACTATGCGAAACATGAGGACATAGTCGATGGGGGTATAGACGCCTTCATCACGGCTTTCTACGTTTTGCCTAAATTTCGCAACAAAAAGATTGGCTCGCATCTCCTAGAAAAAGCAATACAAAACGTTTTGGATAAGGGCGTTGTGGCAATCTCGACATCCACTGCTAATCCAGATGCAAGAAGACTGTATGAAAGACATAATTTCAAACAATTCATGGGAGAGTGGACAATGGGAGAAGTCTTTCTTGAAATGTACGTGAAAAAACACGAACAAGAACGCTAAGATAGAAACGGTTTAGCTATAGCTTTTCCGCAAAGCCTCAAACACAGCTAATCTTAAATCGGCACAGCAACAGAGAACAAACTAAAGCTGTTCTGTTTTTGGTACATGCTGTTCTATTACGTGGAACTTTAAGAGAGTTTAGTCATAGTAGAGAATGGAGAGCCTCAAGAATGAATCGCAGAAGGATGTTTTTGACATTGGCTATGCTCTTCATTGTGAGTTTTTTTATGATAGGCTTTGGAGATTGGCTATATGTGATTACCGATTATTGGAACTTTTACGCAGCATGGCCCCACGTGTTCACTATCTTTTGGAAGCCTTACGGGACTCTGGGGTTTGTGTTGGTTGGATGCGGAGTACTAGCTCTAGCGGTTGCTATTGGCTTGCTGTTTGATTGGTATCATTTATTAATTTACAAGTCAGTAATAGACAAACTAGAGGTTTAAGAATGAGTGAAAAGAAAGTTGTCAGAAACAAAGGATTAGTAATCTTTGGAATAATCCTTTTAGCGATAGGCTTGTTCGCCTCATTTTACCAAGTAACCCAACTTGTTGGTCAGCCTCCCTTTCTTGTCGAATACCAAGTAGTTACTCCCTATCAGAGCGTAGGGATAGTTCTTGACGTGGCAGGGATAATATTCTTGGCGTTGGGGCTGCTTTACCTATCACAGAAGACACTACCACCACCGCCCAGCAATCCACAGCAACAGAAGCCAAACTAGAGGAAGAGAATGAATAAAAGGCAAGGGATTGTTACTTGCTTAATAGCCATTGTCATTCTCGGCGGATTTGCGTATGCTTACATCGATAAGGTCTACCTGTTCAATCAAACCAAAATTCACTTCCAATCATTAGGTTTCGACATTAACAATATGCCTGAGTATACGCCACTGATTCGTGCCATACAATCTATAGTTGATCTTGCCTCTTTCATCTCAATTGCTAGACAGAACAACATAACAACTATTTTTGAGGTTGGATTTAGTTTTGCTTTTTTTACTGTCTCGTCAACAATGTATGAGTACACGCCTAGCAATTCCATTTGGTGGATCTGAGGATAGAAACCTGTCTTGCAAACAAAAAGGCTCTAGTCAGGTTGAAAGAGGAATATGAGCAAAACGCATAATCTTAAATCAGCACAGCAACTTAAGACAGACCTAGAGGTAGATGGTTTGGCGACACCTAACATTAAAACCTTTGTTCAATCGGAGATTATTGTTGTCGTCAGTTTGTTAGTTCTAGCTATAATTGCCTTTTTAGTCTGGGTTACTTATGGAAATTACTCTAATGGAATGTATTTTTCAATTTCAGAGTCAGCGAATTTTGAAGCAATGATGGTTTTAGTATTCTTCGCTGGTGTGTTTTCAACCGTCTTCGTCGTGTTTCTTGGTTTTTAGGCACAAACGAGAATGAAATACTTAGAAACAGAAAGACAGCAACTCAGAGAGGAAATCAAGAAAGAACTTGAAATGGAAGAACAGAAAAAAGAAGCCACGACATAGATACGTTTCGGTCAAGCTGAAAGAGGAATATGAGAGTAAATAATAGAAGTTCTCTGTCTGTCTGGTTCTATCTATTCTAAAGAGTACGTAATATCTGAAGAACAGTCGAAAGCGTAAAACGGAAAAACGCAAAAATTAAAGGGTCGGAAATGCTTTTATGCACATCAGTTTCTCAGAGGTGACAAGGAATCAAAAAAGTCAAGCCTCGAGCCCATTCATTATCTCGTTTGCGAAGATTCTCGCTCGCTCCAACCGTGTCGCGTCGAGTTGACCTTGACTACTGTCGGCTTGCGCCGCTGCGTGGAGTAGCGGACTGGGACTGTTTAGCATGAATGTCTTAACTTCTTCACAGGCTTGTCCTTGGCAATCAAAAATGCCAACGATATTAGCTCCCACAGCAGCGTCCCTGAATTTCTGAATTGTTCCTCGCAAAGCTGGAGCACGCTCAGGGGCCATGTGAGTGATAAAGAGCGCTATTGCTCTATCCTTGACATAATGTTTCCAAGAAAGTTTTCGTTGGCTCATCTGGACCAAACGAATGCATTGGAACCCTAGAAATGCGAGGTCGTAGCCTTCAAGTGATGTGACGTCTTCGACCCGTTTAATCTCTTTTGGTTGAGGAATCGCATCATAAATGGCTTCAGCAACTTTCTAGGTACTTCCAGTCCAACACATGTAAGCGCGCGCGCTCCCATGAGAATTACGAGGCAGTTGTTCAGCACCGGTTTTATTCTTTTGATTGTGGAAAGGAAGTAGTTCTCCTCTTCTTGGCACTTGATCACTCTGCTGGGTAATCCGTTCAATTTACCTTCTCGTAACATTGATTCTCGCCCTCCCCCACTAGGTTCAATCGCGTCATAACCAGCGTCTGCAACGATTTTTGCAATTTCCTTCCCCTCTTCCAGCGTTAAGCCCTCAGGGACATCGTCTTGAGTCTGTAGTTTTATGATTATAGGAAAAAGTTTTAGCGCGCGTCATAGCCCCTTTTTCTGAGTGACGAATTCTTATTCTCCTGCGCGCTTTTTCGTGATGAGTAAAGTAACTCCAATGCGACGAACTCTATTCCAGTCGCAATAAGCAATATGCCTGTGTTTTGATAAGGATATGTAATTACGTGCGCGTGCGTCAGCACGCTATATTCCGTTTGAGAGTAAAAAAAAGCAACCAAGCCTATGGCAAGAAGAATTATTCCAAAGAATATTAGTCCTTTGTTTTTTTCAACCAATTTTCTTCCTCACAATTCTTAGCAGCTGGCTTTGGCTATAAGTCTTCTAAAATCTCTGGTTTGTCTTTAGTTGCTGTGTAGATTTGATTTCTGTCATTGAGTTTTGCTGGATATCGGTTTGATTTTACATTGTTGGGATACTATGGGAATATGGTCCAAATCGCACTTTAGCGCGCGCCCGCTAGTTTATGCGGCTTCTATTTTTCCAGTCTTTCTTGGCGAAGAAGAACAAATAGGCAGGCTCATAGGGGCGTTTCTGAAGAAAATTCCTGCTTAGTGCGCGCTTCGCAAAAGGGTCAAGGAAGTTTGACCCATAATGCGTAGCGGGACAAAGGTTTGTGGCAGAGGCTCGATGCTTAAAACTCAAGGATTCGTCTGCTAGATGTTAACTGTCGTGAGATGAACGGAATTTTTTTCTGTGAGCTTGTTTGAGTTATGGAAAGCGGCCTTCTCTTAAACTGTCGCGGACTTTGTTTGCTTCTCAGTCTCTGTGTGGTTCCTGTGGCCCTTAGCACTGTGCCGCAAGATAGACGTAAAGGTGCTCTTTATCCCTGGAATCTTCAGCACTTTATTCTTCAAGAAATCCCGAAACTCCTCGATACCCTCCGCAGAAACAAGCGCGAAAACATCATATTCTCCTGTCACTTCGTAGATTTCTTCCACGTTGGGAAACTCCGTCAGGGCGTTAACCACTTCGCCGAGGAGAGATGAATCGACAAAAATGTCTATAAAAGCTAAAAGACGGGCCATAGTCAATCACCGATCTAGCTCACGCAGCGAACCTTATTGTTATCGTTAACGTCATTATTATCATTATTGGTATATATTTAAACATTTTTCGTACCGCATGCCATTCGAAAGCGCTTTCATCTAACGCTGTTCATGTTTCGCATTTTGGATGAGTGTTAACCATTTGTTCTTGCCTTCAACCCTTATCCCGCAAGCTTCACTCGAAGTCTTACCTTCTAGTGCTTCATGTCCTCGGAGCCCACTAACGTGTTCAACTTGCGTTGTGGCGCCCTCAGGCGAGGATGATCTCAAGCGCGCTAAGACCAAACCCAAAAGACTCGAAAACTCGTTGATTTGAGCACAAGTTACGTTGTCAGATGGTTCTTTCATGAGTCTCCGCATATAGACCTATATACTTGGCGGCACATCCTTTAGCAGTTGGGATTCTTTAGAGGAAGAGTTGGATTGCGAATTACACTTTTTCTCTGATCGTTCTGACTAGATGACCCTTAGGCAACCATGTTCTCATGGTTCTGGAGGTGGGAAATTTGGGTAAGAGAAAAGTCTTAAACGAAGAAAACTTGGAAAACATGTTATTCCCAAGTAAGAATGACGTGCTAGGAATGGCAGTTAAGATGCTTGGCTTTGACCGAATAATGGTCAAGTGTCAAGATGGCAAAGAAAGATTGTGCAGAGTCCGAGGCAAACTGAAGAGGCGCGTATGGATCCGAGACGGCGACATCGTACTGGTCTCTCCATGGGACTTCCAGTCAGACACACGAGGAGACATATTCTGGCGGTACAGAAAGAACCAGACTGAACAATTGAGGCTAAAAGGCTACCTCACCATGTAGCCGCCGCCCGAGCTTTCAAAATCAATCAACATTTTCGAAACAGGTAAATTATGGAAAATGAGTGAAAAGGTTTGAGAAAGAACTATTCAACCGTCGAGTACCTCGCGTTTCTCTCCGCGAAATATGAGGTCGATCCAGACACGCTTTTCTACGCATTGATTCTAGCGGGAGAAAGTAAAAAGTCTAAGTGTGGAGACCTTTCGATAGAGAGGCGGAGCATGACACGAGACAAGGTCATGTTTCTAATTCTGACGAGTTCCAAAGTCGTTGCACAACTCTCAGTACTTAGAGAGTTCCTCTTGTTGAAGGGCCATCCCATCAGAGATTTCATGCAGACTGATAAGATACGCAGATTTCTAGCCAAGAGGGCAAGGCAATCATCTGTTCTTCCAATCAGAGATCTGCGGAGCGGGATGACGCGAATTTGTTTGAAGGCCAAAGTTTTGGAGATTCCTAAGCCAAACCTGGTCTACACCCGCTACGGAAACTATGCGAGCGTGACAAACGCCCTGATAGCAGATGAAACCGGAACGATCAGACTGTGTCTATGGAATGAGCAAATACGCAGCATTTCTGCTGGAGACACAATTCAAATTGAGAATGCAAGGGCTTCAACTTTCAAAGGCCAAAGGCAATTGAACATTGGAAAAAAGGGCTTGCTCAGCAACGTCGAAGAGTTAACCTGCCAGGCACAACCAGTGAACAGCCCCGAAGGCCTGCTAACCAAAGAAGAGCAACTGAGGGAACATCTTTGAAAATAGTGAAAGGCTGGAGAAAAATGGACCGGCAACGAGGATTCATGAATGAGATCACAGGGCAGAATCTGGTTGTAAGAAAGAAAGAGTTCGGAACACATTACGTGGTGCTGCTGTTTCCTATTACAAGAGTTGATGACAAAGGAGAGACCGTATCACCAGCATATGCGACTGCATCAAAAGCAGAAGCCTATGCGTTGAATTGGATGGAGAAGCATCCAAGAGGAGCAGAAACAGTCATCGAGTACCCTTAAGGCAGAGGTGACCAAGATGAGTAAGAGAGGTAAACCTACGGGAAAAGCAATCGATAGGCAGAAGGGGCATCAAACGAGAACAGCTCGCGGCGGTAAGAAACAGAAAAGAAGATAGAGAAACACCTTTTGTCAAGGTCTCACTCTCGTAGGGATGCCCGCGCTACGCGCTTAGCAGCTTATCAAGCTGACTTCCATTTGCATCGCGTGTGCTAGTGGATTTTTATTTGCTTCTGCAATATAGATAGATTGTGATGAACGCTAAGATGCAAAAAAAGATTTGGGAGTAATGGGGTTAATGGTTTGTCGGAGTTGTTGCTGTTGGTGAATGTCACCTTGCAGACTTTTTCTGGTTCTCATCATGAGATAGGTGTTCAACAAGGACAGGCTGTTCGCGAGTTGTTGCAAAAGACGTTGGGGCAGATTCAAAATTTTGAAGCCTTAAGACAGGTGAAGCCCAAACTGTTGCCAGCGTCTCTTTTTCTCGCGCTGGCGAAACGCCGAGCGGACAAGCTGTTCAGAAACGACACATTCGAGCACTATCCAAAACAAGCTCAACGTTTGAGAGGCATAGCCGAAGGTGCGGGAGTGGGCATATCAACCATTCTGTTTTTACAATCACTGGAGTTACTGATAGGGCAGAAGAGTGAATCCAGTTATCATCTCCAAGCATGCACAAGTTTGGGATTTCGCCCCAAACGAACCACTGCGGAAGAAGCGGTTCTGGCCAAAAACTTTGATTATCCACCAGAGTACCTAGCGTTCCACCTAACATGTCTGACAAAACCAACCGGAGGCTTCCAAACCTTAGGCTGCACGATGGCACCTCTGCCGGGAATGTTAGAAGGCATCAACGAGCATGGATTAGCTGTGACTTACAACTATACATACACTACAGACAAGCCAGAACACTTCGTGCCCTTCTCCGTTGTTTTACAAGAGACGTTAGAAACATGCAAGAAAACGGATGAAGCCGTTAGATTTATCACCCGAGCGAAACGAGCCGGAAGCGCTCTGTTGACGTTTGCTGACGTTGAAGGCGACATCAAGGCGGTGGAAATCTCATCCAATCACGCATCAGTACGCGAGGTTATAGATGACCAAATTGTCGTCACGAACCATTACGAAACTCCCGAAATGCAAAAAATCGAAATCCCACACACTGCGGTCTATTCGGGTAGGGCTCCAAAAGCGTTGCACGGCATAAGGATCCACGAATCCAGTGAACAGAGACTGAAACGAGCGCAGGAACTGCTGAAAAGCAAGGCCAAAATAGATGAAAACAAGATAGCTGCAGTCCTGCGGGACCATGGCGGGGACAACCAGCCTTCAATGATGACCATCTGCCGACACAGCGAATTTGCAAGCACTCTGTGCTCGGTGATTTTCTACCCAAACAGAAAGATAATGAAAGTCTTGTACGGAAA
>Ga0187770_10000211_pt1 | contig 28440 bp, 23 predicted proteins | sample 0116_SJ02_MP02_2_FD_133154 | JGI IMG/M metagenome (GOLD analysis project Ga0187770, IMG submission 133154) | Tropical peat soil microbial communities from peatlands in Department of Meta, Colombia - 0116_SJ02_MP02_20_MG | ecosystem: Environmental > Terrestrial > Soil > Wetlands > Peat | place...
CAGCACGGTCGACGAATACGGAGTCCTCTTCCGCAATCTTTTCTCCATGGCCGGTCTCGAGGCCACCGGCATCCACGGCATCGTCATTTCGTCCGTCGTGCCGCCGCTCGATCCCGTGCTGCGGCAGGTGTGCGAGCGCTATTTCAACCTGCGGCCGCTTTTCATCGAGCCCGGCGTCAAGACCGGTATGCCGATTCACTACGACAATCCCGCTGAAGTCGGCGCCGACCGCATCGTCAACGGCGTCGCCGCATTCGAAAAATACGGAGGCCCATGCGTGATCGTCGATTTCGGCACAGCCACCACGTTCGACTGCGTCTCCGCCAAGGGCGAATACCTCGGCGGCGTCATTTGCCCCGGCATCGGCATCTCCGCCGACGCTCTTTTCGAGCACACTGCCCGCCTGCCCCGAGTCGAAATTCGCAAGCCGGCTCGCGTCATCGGCACCAACACCGTCGGCAGCCTGCAGTCCGGCCTCTATCACGGATATCTCGCCCTGGTCGATGGCATTCTCGAACTCCTGCTCGCCGAATTGGGCCCGGAAACGCGCGTCGTCGCCACCGGCGGTCTAGGCCCGATGATCGGCACCGGTTCAAAACACATCAAGCACGTGGATGAACTCCTCACCCTCGACGGCCTGCGCATCATTTATGAGCGCAACGCGGCGGCGCGGCGCGAGTCCTCCACGGCGAAAGAAAAATCTCCGGCAAAATCCCAGACAAGAATCAAGTCCGGCGGCGCCCAGCCCGCGTCGCTGTCCCGATCCCGCTGAACTGGCCGTGGAAAACTACTTCAACTACCTTACAAGGGCTGCTACAGAAGATCAGGCGAGCAAGCGCAGGAGGCGTACAATGATGCGTTTTGGGAAGTCTGGAATGAGATTCCTCTGAAAATAAAGAGACTCCAAGTTGGAGGGAAAGCACTATGCGGTTCGCCGTTAGTGTCGCTCTCGCCTTTGTATCCCTAGTCTATTCTCCCGAATTGACAGCACAAGTTGGTCAGCAAACAGTGGATCAGGTGTTTGCTGCCTATGAAAAACCGGGTTCCCCGGGTTGCGCCCTCGGTGTGATACGGGACGGAAACTTCGTTTACCGCAAGGGCTACGGTGCGGCCAGCCTCGAACTCGGCGTCCCGCTCTCGTCTCAGTCTGTTTTCTACATGGGTTCGGTCTCCAAGCAGTTTACGGCTGCCAGCATTGTGCTCGCGGCTGAACAGGGATTCTTATCCCTCGACGACGACATACGTAGATACATTCCCGAACTTCCGGACTATGGGCACACCATCACATTGCGGCAAATGCTGCACCACACCAGTGGATTGCGAGACTTCCTGACACTCCTCTATCTTTCGGGCCGACACGCGGGAGACCTTCATCCCGAGGAGGAGATCATCGACCTTATCGTGCGTCAGAAATCCCTCAACAATGTACCCGGCGACGAATTCATTTACAGCAACACAAACTACTTTCTCCTTGGTGAAGTCGTGAAGCGAGCGACAAAGAAGTCTCTCGCTGAGTTTGCTGCCGAGAACATATTCAAGCCGCTTGGAATGGAGCACACCCGGTTTTACGACGATCATAAGTTGGTGGTGCCCGGCCGCGTTTCGGCTTACGATCCCGGAACTAACGGCAATTTCGTTGTGGATTGGTCGACGAATTTCGAAACTGTGGGTGCTGGTGGGCTAATGAGTAGCGTCGACGATCTGCTTCTGTGGGATAGAAATTTCTATGAGAACAGGCTGGGGAAAGGCACACTGCTCAAGGAGATGCAGACTCGCGGGGTATTAAACAACGGCAAGGAAATCAGCTATGCCCTTGGCCTCTATCTAGGGACGTATCGTGGCTTGCCCATCGTCGAACACGATGGTGCGCTTTTCGGATACCGCACGGAAATTCTGCGGTTTCCAGAGCAGCGGTTTACCGTCCTTTGCCTTTGCAATTTGTTCACTGCCGACCCCGACGCTCTCTCCCGAAATGTCGCCGACGCTTATCTGGAACAGAATTTGAAGGCAGAAACGACTGCGCCTCGACCATCCAGCAGCAGTGATTTTCCTGACCCAAGCGTGTTCGCCGGTAAATACCTAGACGCCCGCACATATTCTGCAAATTCATTTACCGTTTCAGACGGTCACCTTACGACAGACGGCGAGACGCTCCAGCGCATCGGTCGCAACCAATTTACTATCGCCGGGGTTACCGTTACGTTCGACGGCTCAGACGGCACGATGAAGGTGTCGGAGGAGAGGAACGGGGAAACCCTCTTCACTGGCAGCAAGGTTGAAGCACGGAAACTTAGCGATGAGGCCCTGGCACTTTTTGCAGGACGGTACAAGAGCACGGAGCTTGACGTGACGTACGCCCTGTCTGTCGAGAAGGGCCACCTGATGCTCCGGGTCAATTGGGAGGAACCGATTACGCTGACCCCCATCACACCGGACGAATTCGACAGCGAGTTTGGGACTCTGGTGTTCCACAGCGATGCCAATCATCGTGTCTCAGGGTTCGGCGTGTTTTCGGAAGAAGTTCGTAACGTCAGTTTCGACAAGGCCAACTGAGTGCCTCGCCTGACGAACCGTCTATAGGCAAGGGCTCAGGAAGCCGTGAAGGGCGAGCACGGCCGCAAGAACACCCTACACAGGTCTAGCACAGTTGGTGCACAGCGCACGTCTGGTGCACAGATTTTGTACTCTAACGTGCTCGATTCGTTCCGCATCGTCCGTTAAGATTGAACAACATGGACGATCCCGCTCGGCAAACGTCGTACTTCAACTACTTCACCGAAATCGAAGAGCACTTTCTGCGCCGCCGCGGCGGAGGATTGTTGCTCTCCACGCTCGACTGGGCCCTGATCGAAACCTGGAAAGATGCCGGCATTCCGCTTGAGGCTGTCCGGCGCGGCATCGACACGGCCTTCGACCGCTACGACCAGCGCACTTCGCGCACGCAGAAAATCAACAGCCTGGCATACTGCTCGCAGGCCGTGCTCGCCGCGGCCGAGGATATGAAGGAAGCCGCGGTCGGCGCCTCCGCGCCAACGGACGCGCCAGCCAAACCCCGCGCCACGCAAGGCTTCGAGCCCGAAGCCATCGCCGCCTTCCTGCGCCGCAACGCCGATCTGCTTGAGTCCGCGCTGACGCAAACAACCGCAAGTGCCGCCCGTAACGTTGCCGGGGACGCAGCCAAAACCCTCCGCCGCCTCGCCGAAGAAACCGAAGACAAACCGGGCGGGCGTCTGGAAGAACTGGAACGCCGCCTGACCGTCCTGGAGGAAAAACTGTTCGCCGCGCTTTTAGCGGCAACGCCCGACGAAGAGATTGTCGCCGTCCGCGCCGAAGCCGATCGCGACCTCGCTCCCTATCGCCGCAAAATGTCAGGCCCGCAGATCGAGCAACTCCAAAAGCAGTACGTGCACAAACGCCTGCTCGAAAAGCACGGCTTGCCCCGGCTGAGCCTGTTCTACATGTAATCTGGGAACTTGTGTGGGGACGGGTCTTCGACCCGTCCAGGCGGCCCGGACGTATCGGGCCGCGGGCTACGAGTTCGTGGAAGAGCGGGCCTTAGCGCCGCGTCAGTCGCCCAAAGAGACGAAGGGGCTTTAGCCCCTGAGGAACTCATCTGCCGAACACGATCCGCCATTTCGACGCCCTCATCCTCGGCGGCGGCGCTGCCGGCCTGATGTGCGCCATCGAAGCCGGCAAGCGCGGACGTGGCGTCGCCGTCCTCGAACGTGCCGACCGTCTCGGCAAGAAAATCCTGATCTCGGGCGGCGGCCGCTGCAATTTCACCAACCTTCACTGCCGGCCCGAAAATTTTCTTTCTTCTAATCCCCACTTCGCCAAGTCCGCGCTCGCCCGCTACACTCCCGCGGATTTCATCGCGCTCGTCGAAAAGCACAAAATTCCCTACCACGAAAAAACGCTCGGTCAACTGTTCTGCGACCGCTCCGCCCGCGACATCCTCGACATGCTCGAAGCCGAATGCCGCGCCGCCAGAGTCAGCATCTTCCTCAACGCCGATATTCGACACGTCACCCGCACAACAGAATTCATGGTTCAAACGGAAGCCGCCGAATTTCGCGCGCCCGCTCTGGTCGTTGCCACCGGCGGCCTCTCGATTCCAAAGATCGGCGCCACTTCCTTTGGCTATGATCTGGCTCGCCAGTTCGGCTTGAAGATTCGCGATCCCTGGCCCGGTCTCGTGCCGCTCGTCTTCGACTCCGCCGACCGCTCCCACTACTCCGACCTTGCAGGCGTTTCGGCCGAGGTAATCGCGTCATTGTCCGTCGCCGATCAGCAATTTCGCGAAAAAATGCTGATTACGCACCGCGGACTGAGCGGCCCTGCAATTCTGCAAATTTCGTCACACTGGAAATCGCAGCATCCGATCCGTATCGATCTCGCTCCCGGCCGGGAACTCACATCGCCCTTTCGTGATCCGAAAATTCCGCGCACTCCGGCCGCTCTGCGCGCCGAACTGCGCAAGATCCTGCCTAGCCGCTTCGCCGATCGCTGGCTCGATCTGCACGAGCCTGCCTCCCTCACCAACGCTGCGCTCGCGGAACTGGAGCGCGCATTGCACTCCTGGACGATCACCCCCTCCGGCACCGAGGGCTACGAAAAAGCCGAAGTCACCGCCGGCGGCGTCGATACCGACGAACTTTCCGCCAAGACCATGGAAAGCCGACAAATCCCCGGCCTCTTTTTCATCGGCGAAGTCGTCGACGTCACCGGCCATCTCGGCGGCTTCAACTTTCAGTGGGCCTGGTCCTCAGGCGCCGCCGCCGGCCGGGCTTTTGATTAGCTTGCGGATTGTCATCCCGAGCGCGCGTTTTTTGCGGAGCGAGGAGCCTGTCCTGAGCGAAGTCGAAGGAATCTGGGCGAGCCGGGTGTACCACGGACCCTGCCCTGAGAGAGCGACAGCGACCGATGGGCGCGCCTGGCTCGTTTCCTTAATATGGCGTCCTGAGCGCTTACCTCAGATAGAATCCCCACTTGCTCCTCACCATCGAAAAAATGATTTACGGCGGCGACGGCCTCGCCCGCCTCCCGCTCGACTCACCCGCTGATGAGCCTCATGCCCGAGGCAAAGCCGTGTTCCTGCCCTTCGTTCTCGAAGGCGAAAAAATCGACGCCACAGTCACCGAGCAAAAACCCGGCTTCGCCCGCGCCGCCGTGGACGTCGTCATCGAGCCTTCGCCGCATCGCATCCCACCCGCCTGTCCCTATTTCAGCCGCTGCGGAGGCTGCCACTACCAGCACTCCACCTACGACCATCAACTCGAAATCAAGAAAGAGATTCTCCGCGAGACCCTGCGCCGCACGGCGAAGCTGGAACTGTCCGTCGACATCCAGGTTCATCCCTCGCCGCCGTGGAACTACCGCAACCGTTCGCGCCTGCAGGTGCAGAGTCAGCCTTCATTCGCCGCCGGATATTTCCAGCTGGCCTCGCACGATCTGCTGCCAGTCGAACTTTGTCCGATCAGTTCTCCGCTCATCAACCAGGCCATCGCCGCCCTCTGGCAGAGCGGTCGTGCTGGGAAAATTCCTCCGGGCGTTCACGAAATCGAGTTCTTCGCCAATGCCGACGACACGCAACTCCTGATCGAACTTTCCTGCTCCGCCGATGCCCGCCGCGCCACCGTCCGCGCATTCGCCGAAGACCTCGGCGCCGCCATGCCGCAGATCGCCGGCGTCATCGCCTTCCGCGCCAGCCAGCCCGGCACCCAGAGCCGAAATCAGGCCGCCGCGACGAACGCCGCGCCCGAAAAACTGCTTTCCCTCGGCGACTCCCACCTGATCTACCACACGCAGACCAAGACCTACCGCGTCAGCGCCGGCTCCTTTTTTCAGAGCAACCGCCACCTCACCGATGAACTGGTGAGAATCGTGACCGGTGGCCGGTCCGGCAACCTGGCTCTCGATCTCTATTCCGGAGTGGGACTGTTTTCCACAGCCCTGCGCTTCAATCGCATTATTTCCGTCGAGTCGTCACAGACTTCCTCAGCCGACCTTTCCTACAATCTGTCCTCGAACGGACAAGCGGTGCAGGCGACGGCCGAGCAGTATCTGGCTCGTGCTGGGAACCCGGGGCGGGTCGGGAGGGGCGCAGTCCTCCCAATACATGCTGAGGCGCCCGATTTAGTCGTGGTCGACCCGCCCCGGAGCGGCCTGGGAGAACGCGTGGCGCGCCTGCTCGCGAACCTCCGCGCCCCGCGCATAACCTATGTCTCTTGCGATCCGGCAACGCTGGCCCGCGATCTCGTGTACCTGCTTGACGCCGGCTATCGCGTGGACGAACTCCACCTCGTCGACCTTTTCCCGCAGACCTACCATCTCGAAAGCGTGGTACACCTCGTGTTCTGAGACGCCCGCTGAGGCGGCGCCGTGACCGCCTCTTCAGCACCGTCCTCGCCTCCCACATTCCATTTCAAGGCGCCCCGCCAGCCGATGCTCTGGGCTGCGGTGGCTTATTCCGTTGGAATTGTTGCGGGCGTCTGCATGTGGCGGCCGACACTCCGGTGGATCGTCGCCGCCGCGGCCTTCGCCGCGGCCGCGGCCTACTTCACTCATCGCCGTGCCGGCCTGGGATGGCTCCTCGCTTTCGGCACGCTATTCCTTGCGGGTGCACTTCACATCCAACTCCGAAGCGGTTCACCACGCCTCGACACGACCATCCAACCCTACGCCGACCGCGAGCCCCTCGAGATCACCGCCCACGTCATCCGTGACGGCCGGCGCCAGCCCGGCGGATTCGGCGAAATCCGCCAAACCCTCGATGTCGAATCCGAGCAGATCACCACAGCAACCGGCGAAACTTTGCCCGTGCATTCCGGCATCCGCCTGAGCCTCTACAGCCGCGCCGACGATAGCTTTGCTCAGGAACGACTGGCCCAAGAGAGTGCAAGCCAGGCAAGCTCGGCTCAGCAACTCCCATCCTTCCACTTCGGCGACCGCCTGCGTCTCACCGCCAAGCTCAAGCTACCGCGCAACTTTCGCAATCCCGGCGCCTTCGACTATCAGGGATACCTCGCCGATCACGGCATTGCTGCGCTCGGCTCCGCCAAGCTCGAGACGGTCGAACGCCTCCCCGGATTCACCGGCAGCCGCATCGCTATATGGCGCAGCCGCTGGCACAGTGCCATTGTCGCCAAAGTGCACGAACTCTGGCCCGCGCGCGACGCCGCCCTGCTCGACGCCATGGTCATCGGCGAAGAGGCCTTTATCGACCGCGATACGCGCGCCGATTTTCAGCGCTCCGGCACGTACCACGTCCTGGTCGTCTCCGGAATGAATGTCAGCATTCTCGCCTTCGTCATCTTCTGGACGCTTCGCTCCCTGCGCCTGCCCGAAATTCCCGCCACGCTCGCCACGATCCTGTTCTGCGTGGCCTACGCCTTCGTCACCGAAGTCGGCGCGCCCGTGTGGCGCGCCACTCTTATGTGCGCGGCGTTTCTGTGCACTCGCCTGCTTTACCGCGAACGCGCCATGGTCAACGCGCTGGGCGCGGCCGCGTTGGCGCTGCTGGTCTTCGATCCGCGGCAGCTTTTCACCGCCAGTTTTCAGATGACTTTTCTCTGCGTGCTGATCGTCGCTGCCATTGGCATCCCCATCCTTCACCGCACATCACAACTCTACCGGCAAGCGCTGGCGAATTGGGATTCACCGGCGTACGCCGCAGCATTGCCGCCACGAGTCGCACAGTTTCGTCTGGACTTGCAGATGATCACCACGCGCCTCGCGCAACTCGCCGGAGAGACGTGGTCGCGACGCATCGTTCGCTCGATCGTAGCCGTCACGTTTACTGTTTGGGAGTTGGTCTTCGTCTCCGCCGTCATGCAAATGGGCTTGGCTCTGCCCATGGCCTACTACTTCCACCGCGCTACGACGATCGGCATGCCGGCGAACCTCGTCGTCGTTCCGTTCATGCAGCTCCTTATGCCGGCGGCCGTCGCCGCCCTGCTTCTTAGCTCGATCGCGCCATGGCTCGCGAAAGGTCCTGTGCTCGCAACCTCGTTTGCGCTTCACGGCATCACGGGAACTGTGCATGGCCTGGGTGCCCTGTGCCTGGCCGACCTGCGTGTCCCCATGCCGTCAATTCTCGTGATCACCCTCGCCTCCGCCGCATTGCTGCTCGCCATGTGGGCCGCCCGTCGCCGCGCCCCGCTCGCCGCTTGCGGAATCGCAGCCATCTTCGTTGCCTCGGTAATTCTCGCCGTCATCCCGGCCCAGCCCCGCGTCTACGCCGGCGTTCTGGAAGTCACTTCCATCGATGTTGGCGAGGGCGACTCCGAACTTCTCGTGACTCCGCACGGCCGCACGCTGCTGGTCGACGCCGGTGGCCCCATCGGGCCCGGCGGCTCGCAACTCGATTTCGGCGAAGACGTCGTCTCACCCTATCTCTGGACTCGCGGTCTCTCGCGCCTCGACGCCGTCGCCATTACCCACGGCCACTCAGACCACATTGGCGGCATGACTGCAGTCCTCAAAAATTTCAAACCGAAAGAGCTTTGGGTGGGACTTCTGCCGCCGAGCCGGGCGCTCGAAAATCTGATTGCGACCGCTCAGGCTCTCGGCGTGAAAGTCGTGCGCCATTGGGAGGGCGACGACTGGGACTTCGGCGGTGCCCGCGTTAGCGTTTTATTTCCGCCGCGCGATTCGCCGGTGGGATCGAAGCCCGAAAACAATGATTCGATGGTGCTGCAGGTAAGCTACGGAGAATCTTCTGTCCTGCTCGAAGGCGACGCCGAAAAGCAGGTCGAGCGCCACATCGCCTTCCAGCACCATCCTCGCGCGGACCTGCTGAAGGTCGGCCATCACGGCAGCAACAACGCCACCACCCCGGAACTCGTGGCTTCAGCTCATCCCCAGTTGGCCGTCATTTCGGTGGGGTCCGGAAACTCCTTCGGCCTGCCGCGCTTCGAAACTCTTGCCCGTCTGGCCGAGGCCAACGTTCGCGTCTACCGCACCGATCTCGAAGGGGCCGTCACCTTCTACCTCGATGGCCATTCCGTTAAAGCTTCGGTGGCGGGTCTCGGATGATCGCAATTTCAGCCGTCTCGTCATCCGCCGGCGAGTGCTGATAGTCGGCAATCAGCGCTCGCGCCGTCTGCTCATCCTCCGCCCTCACCAGAATGATCATGCCGCCCATCCCGGGAAACGCGTCCTGCAGCAGGCTGGCCGAAGCCAGATCGCTGTCAATCCCGGCCGAATCCAGCAGTCCCTTCACCACCAGCGCCTCGGACTCGTTCTCAGAGTCGAACACCTTCACTAGTTTCTCGTTTGGATCAGGGTGGGGCTGCGCTGCCATAGGAACCTCCCATTTCGGAGCCGGACGTCGTCTGGATCAAAGGTCGCCTCGGTCAGAGTGAGCCGACTCCGTCCTGCACAGTGCATCGATTCTACTCTTCTTTCGATGCTTGCATAACAGCCGGCGGGCGCTGGGTCTAGGCCGGTCTCCAGCGATATTGGGTCATCCCGAAGCCTCGCGTTTTCACCGGCGAGGCGAGGGATCTCCCCAGGCACGGTCCCATCTGCTGGTTGTCCTCTCCCCCGCACAATTCTTCCTCACCCTACAGCACGAACTTTACACAGCACCTTCGGGTAGTTGCTTTCTTCCACGGCTCAGGCACAATGCCTCTACGCGAGGGCGCAACGCCCGCCTGCGTCGTATCATCAAAAGCTGTGGGTGCGAGCAAGGCCCGGGAGCAAGGGGACAAGATGAACATTCCGCAGCCGGCCGGTCAGGGAGCGAATCTTCCGCCAGGAAACCATCAAACCCAGTTCGAACGCGAAGAGGAAGCCCGCAAAATCCGCCGCCTGCAACTGATGATCAGCATGGTGTCATCGGTCATCAGCCAGGACCCCAACCTCACGCTCGAAGAAGCCTCGGAACTGGCCGCGGGCGCCAAGCGCGCCGCCCTCGCCATGTTCCCCGACAAGGAACTCGCCTACGACCTTCTCTACAAGCCCCGCCTGCAGCGCCTGATGCGCGAGCGCTTCCGCCTGCAGTAGTCGTATCATCCTCTCCACTGACGGGACGAAATGCCATGAGTGACGCCCGGATTTTTCGCCAACCAACCGAAAGATTCCGGAAAAGCGGAGCGGCGATGAGAACGGACTTCCTGCGGTTCAACGGCGCCGTCGGGCGCGATCCCGCCATCGATGGCTGGATGAAAGCCCACGCCGGTGAACTGGGAGCCCTCGCGCATCGCTGGTTTGACGTGATGCGAAACTGCGGCGACGAGGTCCGCGAGCTTTTGCATGACGGCTGTCCGGTTGCATGTCTGGGAGATGCGCCCTTCGGCTACGTGAACGTATTCACTTCGCACGTCAACGTGGGCTTCTTCCACGGCGCAGCCCTGCCGGATCCCGCCCGCTTGTTGCAAGGCACCGGCAAGTTCATGCGTCATGTGAAACTGAAGCCAGGAGCGGCTACAAACGTCGCGGCGCTACGGACCCTCATCGAAGCGGCCTACGCGGACATAAAGGTGCGCGTCGAACACGGCTAGGCCCGAAGCCATTAGCCACTAACCACTAGTCACTGATTTACTCATCCACCACCGGATTCCGCAACGTCCCCACCCCCTCTACACTGACCTCCATCACGTCGCCCGCCACCACCGGCCCCACGCCCGAAGGCGTTCCCGTCGGCACCAGGTCGCCGGGATATAGCGTCATCGCCTGTGCGATGTACCGGATCACCACCTCCAGCGGAAAAATAAAATCGCGCGTGTTCCCATGCTGCCGCACCTCGCCATTTACGCGCGTCTCCACGTCCACCCCGGCCCCCTCCGCGAAACCTGGATCAATCTCATCCGTCACCAGCGGCCCAGCCGGGCAAAACGTGTCGAATCCCTTGGCCCGCGTCCACTGCCCATCCTGTTTCTGCAGATCGCGCGCCGTCACGTCATTGATCGCCGTGTAGCCCAGAATGTACTGCCGGATGTCCGCGTCAGCCGCCGGCTTATAGCACGTCCTGCCAATCACCGCGGCCAGTTCGCCTTCAAAATCCACGCGCTGCGAAAGTTTCGGACGCAGCACCGTCCCTCCCGGCGCCAGCAGCGACGACGTCGGCTTGAAGAAAATCAGCGGCTCCTTCGGCACCTCGTTCCCCAACTCCGCCGCATGCTCGCGATAATTCCGCCCCATGCACACGATCTTCGACGGACGCACCGGCACCAGCAGCGTTGCTTCCTCCAGCGCGATCGCCTCGATCCGCCGCGTGCGCAAACTTTCCATGTCGCCGTCAGCCTCTTCCGGCGGCGTCAGCAAAATCCGCACAATCGCGTCCCGTCCGCCCACCGCCTCGACCAGCCCATACTGCGCCTGCCCATTGAATTGAAACCGGCAATATCTCATAGGCTTCTATCTAACCATATCTTCCGGACCAGGTGGTGTAGGGGCGGACGCATTCGTCCGCGGGTGCCCCATCCGCAGCGCGCACTTTGCGCTTAGGGTGGGACCCTCGAGCGCAGCGCCGTGTTCCTGATACGTTGTCATTCCGAGCCGCCCGTAGCCGCGTGCGGCGCGGCGAAGGCGTGTCGAGGAACCTGCTTTCTTAGGGGAAAGACATCAACGCGCGTCTGGCTCGCATCCTTAATCCTCACGGCACTGTCTCACTCGCCTCTTCCGACCGCACACTCTCATTTCCGCGCACGTCCACCGCCGACACCGAATACCAATACGTCTTCCCCGCCGCCACGCTCGTGTCCCGGTACGACGGCGTCTTCACCAGTTCTGTATTCACCTTCACCGGCGCCGCTCCCTCCGCGTGCCGATACACGTTGTACCCGTCCAGATCCATATCCATCACCGGCGCCCAGATCAAATCAATAAACGTCTGCTGCCCCGGCCCCGAAAACACCGCCTGCAGCCCCGCCGGCACCGCGGGTGGAAACACGTCATGGGCAAATACCGTGACCTGCGGAGTGTCCTCGCCCTCGAACGCAAACTCCGGCTTGCCCGCCTCCACCATCTGCGTCACCACGGTCGCGCGATACTGATACGTTTTTTCCCACTCGAAATGCTGATCCAGATAGCTCGTCGGATTTGCGGCAGCGTGGGCTGCCGCAGATCCTCGCTGTGCCCCTCCAGCACAATGACCGAGATCAAGGTCAGCGACCTTCTCCTGCACCGGAGTTCCATCACTTGCACTTCCTGACCCCGATGTTCCCTGCCCCTCACTTCCTTGTAACGCCCGGTAGATTCGCAGCAGACAGTGAGCGCTCTGCGCAGCCGAAAGAGAGCTCGGAGCCGCCGCCAGCGTCCACGCAATCGCCACGCCCTGCGCGGTAATCTGAGCGTCAAAATTTTCGATACGCAAGACTGCCGGCACCGATGGCACGCGCACCTGATTCGAAAGCCCCCCGCCTCGCCCATCCGGCCCCGGAACTTCCACCGCGTACGTCACCCAACCCGCCGCATTCGACCGCTCCAGTTCCGCCGCAAGCGTGTGGGTATACGTCTCCTGCGCGGCATTCTTCTTTGCCGACCTTGCCGCGGCAGATTCAATTCGCGACTCCGACTCAGCCCGCGATTTCAACTCAGTAGAAGATGTCCCGGCAGCCGGCGCTTCACCCACCGGCGATCCGCACTCCTTCAACACCGGTTCCACGCCGCGGCAGATCCGTGTCGGCCCCACGCTGCGCATCCGCTGCCGATCCGTCGTCATCGTCGGCACCGTCCACGTCAGCGTTACTCGATCGCCCTTGCGTGTGGCCCGCAGATCCGACGGCGGCTTCGGCAATTCCAGCGACGGAGGCCGCGGCGGCCCCATCGACGCACACCCCGCCAACCAAAGCGGCGCACCGAACGCTATCGATAGCCGGATTGGAGGCCATTTCATGGGAAAGGAAATCAGGAAAGAAAAGACTAACAGAACCGATGCGCAGCAAGAGTTGTTGTCATTCCTAGCGCAGCCGTCTTGCAGGCGGAGCGAGAGCCTGCCGTGAGCGAACTGCGAGCATAGCGAGCGGGAGTCGAACGGGGATCTTGCGCGCATCGCCACCGCCTCATCCATCTCCGTGGAAGAGCGGCGCTTCAGCGCCGCGTCAAGCGTATGAATTTTGAGGGGCTTCAGCCCCTGCGGACCCTCAAAAAATCTTTGTCATTCCGAGCGCAGATTTATCGCGCGAGGAACCTGCTTTTCCAAAGCCCCGCTTCGCCGCGCCGAAGCCACCACGAACGGGAACGGCACGCCCTCAGGCGTGCCGCAAAGAACAAACAAGGGCTGGCTTCAGCCGCTGAGGGCCCGCGTCGCCCGCCGTGGAAGAGCGGCGCTTCAGCGCCGCGTAAAGCGCAGGAAAAAAGAACAGGGGCTTCAGCCCCTGCGATGAGCACGATAATTCTCCGTGCCTCTGTGTCTCCCTGGTGAGAAAAAGTCGCTACAGAATATACCGGCTCAAATCCTGATCCTTCACAATATCCGTCAGCATCTTCCGCACATAATCCCCATCCACCGTGACCTGCTGACCCTTTTTCTCCGGCGCATCAAAGCTCAACTCATCGAGCACCCGCTCCATGATCGTGTGCAGACGCCGCGCGCCAATATTCTCCGTATTCTCATTCACGCGAAACGCGAATCGCGCCACTTCCTCCAATGCCTCCGGCGTGAAGTCCAGCTTCACGCCCTCGGTCTCGAGCAGCGCCGTGTACTGCTTCACCAGCGACGACTTCGGCTCCGTCAGAATGCGCACAAAATCTTCCATCGTCAGCGACCGCAGCTCCACCCGGATCGGAAACCGCCCCTGCAGCTCCGGAATCAGATCGCTCGGTTTCGACACGTGAAATGCCCCCGCCGCAATGAACAAAATATGATCGGTCCGCACCATGCCGTAGCGCGTGTTCACCGTCGTGCCTTCCACAATCGGCAGAATGTCGCGCTGCACGCCCTCGCGCGAAACGTCCGGCCCATGGCCGCCTTCGCGCCCCGCAATCTTGTCGACTTCATCCAGAAAAACAATCCCCGAATTCTCCACCCGGTCAATCGCAATCCGCGTCACATGATCCATATCAATCAGCCTCTGCTCTTCTTCCTGGATCAGATAATCGAACGCTTCGTTCACCTTCATCTTCCGCTTCTTCGTCCGCTGCCCGAAGATGTTCGGCAACATGTCCTTGATGTTGACGTCCATCTCCTCCACGCCCTGGTTGGTCAGAATCTCGAAAGTGGGGAAATTCCGCTCGCGCACTTCGATTTCAACCATCCGCTCGTCGAGCTTCCCTTCGCGCAGTTGCTGGCGCAATTTTTCCCGCGTGCGGCTTGCAGACGACCCCGACGACTCCGCCAGCGCCGTGCCGCCGTCAATCACCACTCCGCCCGCCGTCGCGCCCGGCTCCGGACGCGGGGCAGGAGTTGGCGGCAACAGGATATCGAGCAGCCGCTCCTCCGCGTTCAGTTCGGCCTTGTCGGCGACATCTCCCAGCTTCTCTTCGCGCACGCCGTCAATCGCGATCTCCACCAGGTCGCGCACAATCGACTCCACGTCGCGCCCCACGTAACCCACTTCGGTAAACTTCGAGGCCTCCACTTTCAGGAACGGCGAGTTCGCCAGCCTGGCCAGCCGCCGCGCAATCTCCGTCTTCCCCACCCCCGTCGGCCCTATCATAAGAATGTTCTTAGGTAGGATTTCTTCGGCGAGGTCGGGCGCGAGTTTCTGGCGGCGCATGCGGTTGCGCAGCGCGATGGCGACGGCGCGCTTGGCGTCCTTCTGGCCGATCACGTGTTTGTCGAGTTCGGCGACGATCTCGCGCGGCGTGAGCTCATCCAGCGCAAGCTGTTCTTCTTCGGCGGCAGAGGGTAGGTAGATAGCCATAAATTCTGTCGTTGGTCGCTAGTCGCTCGCGCAATAAAAGCGTCGATAGTCGTGAGTCGTTCGTGATGCCGACGAGACTGTCGTCGGTGAATCCGTCGCAGGCGGTAGCTCTTGGCCAACGGCTAACGACCAGCGACTCATGACGATTTTACAGTTCTTCAATCGTCACATTGTCATTCGTATAGATGCACATCTTGCCGGCGATCTTCATGGCTTCCTGGGCGATCTGGCGGGCCGAGAGCTGCGTCTGCTCCGCCAGGGCCGTAGCAGCGGCCTGCGCGTACGGCCCGCCGCTGCCAATGGCTGCAATGCCGGTGTCCGGTTCAATCACGTCTCCCTGGCCGCTGAGCAGAAACGTCTGGTCTTTGTCGCAGACCAGCAGCAGGGCCTCCAGATGGCGGAGATACTTGTCGGTGCGCCAGTCCTTGGCCAGTTCGACGGCGGCGCGGCCCAGGTTGCCGTGATACTGCTCGAGTTTGCCTTCGAAGCGGCTGAACAGGGTAAAGGCGTCGGCGGTCGATCCGGCAAAGCCCGACAAAATCTTGTCGTTGTAGAGGCGGCGGATCTTCTTGGCAGTGTGTTTGATGACCGACTCACCCAGCGTGACCTGCCCGTCGCCGGCGAGGACGACACTTCCGCCGCGACGCACGGACAAAACGGTCGTGGAACGAATCATTCGCTTGGCAGTCATGAGGACAATTTTTGATTATAGCAGTGGGGGCGCGGGCTAGAGGCCGAGGTTCCACCCTTGCAAAGAGCGCAAGGATGGGGCACCCCCACTCGTGGTGAATTCAACAAAACAAAAGGCGGGTCACCCGCCGGTCGGTGCTTCTGTAGCCCGGCAGTCCGATTCAGCGGACGGGCCGCGTCCCCTTCACATGCCTCCAACCACCATAACCCGCCGCCGGCAGCTCCAAGGCCGGGGTTCACCGTTTGACAGCGGCCAATATCGCGTGGGTTTCGGCCAGGAATTCACGAAGAAGCTTGTCAGTCTCGTCACAGACCTCCTGGCTCCTTGAAAGCTCCTTATCGAGATCAAACTCGACGACTTTCATCGTTCCAGGCTTACCGGCTAGTCGATCGGCCACCCGTTCCTTTGCTCTCTTTTTCACGTGGTAACCGACGTTCCCGTCCGGCAGGAAGCTCAACATGTGGTGCGCGAGCTTGTTTCGTACCTCTTGTACGCCGCTTATCGCTTTGCATGTCCCGAGCCACTTCTCTTTATCGAAGGGCAAGCTGTGCTCCTGCGCGAGCCTCCACATATTTTCAATCACTTTTATGAGCAGCAGTCGTTTGCTTTCGAAGGTCTCAAAAATATGAGAATCGAGAAGCGCTTCATTCCATATGAAGTTCTTTTCCGATTGCGCATCGGACCGATCAGCAAAGAAGACCGATAAAAGGGTAATAACCGAGACTTCGATGCGGTTCAGGTTGTACACGATCCCACCAAGCTTCTTAAAGGTGTCGGGATACTGGTCCATGAGTTCCTTCGTCGTCATGGCGGGCGGCCCAGAGTTCTGGGCCTTTTCCTTCCCGTTGCGAAACTGTGGGTGCCCCGTCCTTGCGCTTTTTGCAAGGGCGGGTATCGATGCCACCGATACCATGGGATTTGCCATGCTCAGCGGTTTGCACCGCACCTACGGCGCGCATCAGCTGCACTTTATCACCTGTTCCTGTAATCGACGATCGCCATTTCTGAGGTGCGAATCTTCAACTTCGCCGATTCTGGGGCGTTAATCAGGACGATCCCGCGGTCTCTGTAAGCGTAAGAGCGGAAGCTGCTCCGTTGCTCCTCTGCTCCGTGGCCACTCGTCCGGCTCCAGGACCAATCCACGCCTCAGAGATCTCCTCAGCGGCTAAAGCCGCGATTCATTTCGATGCTCTCACGGCACGGCTGAAGCCGTGCCCTTCCCACATCCTCATGGGCTAAAGCCCGTCGGGGAAATTCGGGGACAGACGGGAAATTCCCCAAATCCCCAAGCTGTTCAGAAAAACACGGCGGGGGAAACGTGAAAGCGGGCGCTCAGGCGGCGAATGTGTTCTTTCGCCAGATCGCGCTTTCCGTTCAATACGTCGGAGACGATGCTCTCGGTCCCGAACACATCGGCTAAGTCTTTTTCACCAAGATTGTGGGCTTCCATCAGATGGCGAATGATGTCGAGAGGTCCGGCTTGAGGAACCGGGTACTCTTTTTCTTCATACTGCTCGATCAGCAGCGTAAGCAGGGCAATCAGCTTTTCTTCGGCAGGGCTCACCGTCTTCTGGCTGGCCAGCGCCTCCAGCCGTTCAATGTAGGCCCGACTCTGTTTTTCGCTGCGGATCACTTCCGGCTGCATTTCAGAAAGAAGTTCTCCGTAATGTCGTTTCGGCGGTCATGTGGGCAAAGTCGATTTTAGCAGTGCGAATTCCCACCCTTTCGCAAAGAACACGAAAGGATGGGGCATGCCGCATGTGTGGTCGTGTCGGCAACTCAAAGGCCCCAAAATTTTGTCAATATGTAAGAACTACCCGATCTCGCCTAACCCGCTGATTCTACTCACAAAAAATACTGTCTAACCCTTTCCGGTTTTGCCTTCCCAATTTGGTATTCTGGAAATATAGAGACAAGTCAAGGCGCGGCCTCCGAGTCGCGCCTTTTCTATTGGGGCTTCCTTTGGGGGCGGGGTTCACAAAATGGCGAAATGCAAGGAGTTCAGAACGTTCAAGGAGCGTGGCGAGTGGGTCGAGCTGAAATTCATGGCCAAAGCGGCCGAGCAGGGATTGCAGGTCCTCAAGCCCTGGGGTGACTCGCTCGCCTACGACGTCGGCCTTGACCCGGGTCTCGGGCTCCTCCGTGTGCAGGTCAAATCCACCAACTGCTTCCGAGGTGCCGGCTACCGTTGCCGGTTCGCTCCCGGCGCCAACAGCCTGCGTCGCTACACGGCTAAGGAGATCGACTTCTTCGCCGCCTACGTCATCCCCAAGGAAGTCTGGTATCTGATCCCATCGGCTGAACTCTTCCGGAACCACCAGGAGTACGTGACGCTCTGCCCCACTGAGCGGCCACGGCATCCCGAGCGCTACCGCTACGAGTGCTTCCGCGAAGCCTGGGCGCTGCTGCGCCGCGGCCGCTGCGTCAACTGCCGTCTGATGAAGGAGGCTGGGGAAGTGGAGGACGAATGAGAGCCGTCCCAAACAGGCCCTGTGTCGGACGGGGGGACGGTCTTCCGGTAGTCCGCGCAAGGGGGCTTTAGTAACCGCGGGGGCGATTACGCGTGTGACTTTACCCGGGCGGGGCTGCACCGTAAGTTGAGCTTATGCGTCAATCAGCTGCGGTGTTGTGCCGGGACAATCGGTCGCTCGGAACGTTACGAACCACGCTGGCGGATCTGGGAATGCGCTTGCTGCCGTGTGTGAGCGGCGAGGAGGCGCTGGAACTGGTGGTGGCGGGGCGGTGCAGAACGCTGATCGTGGACTTTGACCTGCCCGGGGCGGAAGAAGTGGTGCGCATGGCGGCGCTGCTGCCTCCGGCGCAGAAGCCGACGCTGCTGGCGGTGGCCAGCCGGGCGTGGCCGGGCACGGGCGAGGCGTTTCATTCCGGGGCAAGCCGGATCCTGTATCGTCCGATTGCGGAGGAGCAGGTGAAGGACGCGCTGAAGGCGCAGGGGAAGCGGCATCCGCGGAAGGCGGCGCGCTACGAGATGAAGACGCTGGTGCACCTGGAGTGCGAGAAGCGGGAGCTGACGGCGATCAGCCTGGACATCAGCGAACACGGGCTGGCGGTGCAGGCGACCGAGGCGGTGCCGATGAGCGGTGACATGGTGTTTCGCTGCGTGCTACCGGGGTCGACGGCGAGTATACAGGGGCGTGCAGAGGTCATTTGGGCGAGTGATGGCGGGCGCGCGGGGATGTTTTTCTCGCAGCTGTCGCCGGCGGCGCGAAAGAGTCTGAAGCAGTGGCTTGGCCGGAGGAGCGCGGAGAATCGGGCGCATCATCATCGGGCGGGGCATGGGGCGCGGAATTTGCTGCCTCCGGAGGATGCAGTGGTGGAGTACGCGGAGTAAAGAAGCGAGCCAAACGCGCGTTTGTCGCGTCGCAAACATCGCGCCGCATCGCGCGGCTCGCCCAGGTCCTTCGTCGGGCAAAAAGCGCCCGCCTCAGGATGACACGGGTGTGACCTCTTACGCGGCGCTGAAGCGCCGCTCTTCCACGGAAGCCCATGCGGCCCGTGACCACGCCGGTTCTGTGGCAATCGTAGGGATCCCCATTCGACGCCCTCCCTACGGTCGGTTGCTCAGGGCAGGCTCTCGACTTGGCCTCGCGGTCGGTCGACCTCGCTCGGGATGACAGTGAGTAGTTATTCCGGCCGACGTGCAGCTCCTTGTTAGAATCGGGCTTTGCCTGAGGGCTGTCGCCTGAAGGCTGAGGTCTGAAGGGAGCGCGGCGTGTCGGCAATTTCGGAAACAAACTTTCCAAAAACTCAACCTGCGTTAAATGGGCACAGCATGGTGGGCGTGCTGCGGCGGGTGCTGGTGTGTTCTCCGCAGAGCGCGGGATGGGATCGGGCGGAGCGCGTGGCGCGCTGGCGCGAGCTGGGATTCCGGCACGCTCCGGATGTGGCGAAGGCGCAGGAACAGCATGAGGCATTGTGCCGCGAACTCACGGCGGCGGGAGCGGAAGTGGTGGAGTTGAAGGTGGAGTCCAGGGCCGATGTCGGGGGAGATCTCACGCTGGATGCGGTGTACGTGCATGACGCGTCGCTGGCCACGGATTTCGGTGTGATCGTCATGCGGCCGGGGAAGGCGAATCGCGTGGCGGAGGGCAGGAATCAGGAATTGTTTTTCCAGCGGCTGGGCATTCCGGTTCTCGGCGCAATCGCGGCGCCAGGGACCACCGAGGCCGGAGACGTCGTTTGGGTGGATGCAAAGACGCTGCTGGTCGGACGCGGCTATCGCACGAATGCGGCGGGGATTGAGCAGATGCGCGCGCTGCTGGGGCCGAAAGGAATCGAGGTCATCGCGGCGCCGCTGCCGCATGGCGCTGGGCCGGAGGAATGTTTGCATCTGATGTCGCTGATCAGCCTGCTCGATGAGAAGCGGGCGCTGGTGGATTCGGCGTGGCTGGCGGTCGAGACGGTGGAACTGCTGAAAGAGCGCGGGTATGACTTCATCGAGATTGATGCGGCCGAGCGCGAGACCCTGGCGTGCAATGTGCTCGCGCTGGGCGGCGGGCGACTCCTGGCGATCGAGGAGAATCACAGAACGAATGAGCGGCTGCACCGGGCCGGCTTCGATGTGAGGACGTTTCCAGGCAGCGAGATCTGCATCAACGGCAGCGGCGGCCCGACGTGCCTGACGAGGCCGCTGGTGAGGGAGTGAATACGGAGAACGGAGAGATGCGCCAGAAGCACCTCCGGTTTTCTGCCCTAGTGTGCAGAAAATTGCACTAGCTGTCGAAGTGTTTCGGATATTGACAATCGGATATTGACAAACAGAGGAACCCGAAGTAACTTGTTTCGCCGCATTCTTGCGGGCTGGGGTGCTGGTTTTTTTCTGCCGCTGTTGCGGTGCTGGTTCTGCTGATTCGCCGATCCGCGAACTCCCCCTGTGAGCAGAACCACCGATCTCTTTTTGACCGAAAAACCAAGGAATGTCCTGAAGGAGCGAACATGAAGCGCGGGAATATTTGGGCTTTCACACTACTCGCAATTTCTTTTGCCTCGTTGCTCATCTCGTCCAACATTGCCGGCGCGCAGTCGCTCGCTCGACTAAAACCCATTCCTCAGCGGAGGAGTTCTGCCCATGCTGCCGCACCTGCCGTCGATCCGTCATCGCCGTGGCAGCCACTGGTGAACCAGGCGCCATCGGGTCCCGCTGGCGTCCAAATCATGATTCAGGGAACCGACGGGTCGATCCTTGTGCAGGCCTATGACGGGCAAACCTGGATGAAGCTCACTCCAGATGACAAGGGCAACTACGTCAACGGTACCTGGACCACGCTCGCGTCGGAACCCACTCCCCGCCTGTATTTTGCCTCTCAAATCATGCCTGACGGCAGCTTGTTCGTTGTCGGCGGTGAGTACAGCGGCCCTGCATTGTTGCCCACTTGGTCGAACACGGGGGAAATCTACGACCCACTGACCAACGTATGGACTCCGATTACCCCCTACCCGAACCAGGCGGGTTGCCCTTACATCTACTACGTTTCCGGGAACACCACGAATGGTATTCCCCAGATTACCGGGATCTATCCCTACACGACCGGCCTCACGGTTGGCGAAGGAGTTTTCGGCACTGGGATTCCAGGTGGGGCAACCATCGCCAGCATTGACTCGCCCTTTCAGATCACAATCTCCGCCCCAGCGACGCAGACCACTACCGCCGACACCATTGTTCTCTCCGCGTACTACGAACTGACCGGTTGCTTGGGAGATGATCCCTCGTCACTTCTTTCGGGCAACAAAATTCTCCAAGGTGACCTGGTTAACGGTAACACCTACATCTACGATGCTCGCTTGAACACCTGGACTCCTTCAGGAACCAAGGTGTACCCGGGGGACTCGAGCGATGAAGAAGGCTGGGTGAGGACGAGCCAGGGAATGATCGTCAACTACGATCTGTTCCAGAGCATTGCCACGAATGGGGCCTACGCGGAGACGTACAACCCCAAAACCGGCACATGGAGCAGCATCAGCCCATCCGATGGCTCGGCCAACGGCACAATTCCCCAATTGAGCGGGACGAATATAGGGTATGAGCTGGGCCCCGCCCTTCGCTTACAGGACGGACGAGTCCTCGAGATTGGAGCCACGCAGTACAACGCTACCTATAACCCCGCCACGAACACCTGGGCGCCCATAACAGACACCATCGGCACGCTGAACGGAATCCCATCTCCTTTTGGCGCCGATGATGGTCCAGGGGCCATTTTGCCCGACGGCCATGTGATCTTCGCCGCCGATGCCGGCATCTCCGGATTCACCTCTTCGGGAAACATCACGAACGGTTCTGCCGTGATTACCGGCATTCCCTCCACAGCCATCCTGCAGGTCTACTGGTATGTGTACGGGACGGGAATTCCGGGCGGGGCTTATATCGTGAGTGTGGATTCGTCCAGCCAGGTCACCATCAGCAGTGCGGCCACCGCCACTACCACCGGGGACGTCATCAGTTGGGGTGGCACGTTCAGCAATCCCACGGAACTGTTTGATTTTGATCCGTCAACCGGGACACTTGCCCAGGTCACTTCAGCCCTTCCTGACCCCAACCTCTTCTACCAAGGCTCCTATCCCTCGCGCATGCTGATTCTTCCTACCGGACAACTGCTCTTTTCCGACGCTTCGGCCCAGCTCTGGGTGTTTACGTCGAAGGAAAAGGCCAATCCCCAGTTGCGCCCGATCATCACGAACATCAGCTATCTCGGCGGCGGCACCTTCCAGCTGACTGGATTTCAACTCGATGGCCAATCTGCCGGCGCCGCCTACGGCGACGACGACCAGATGGACTCCAACTATCCGATCATTCGCATGGAGAACTCCAGCGGCAATGTTTTTTACGCGCGGTCTTTCTACTGGAGCAAGGTCGCTGTGGGCAATGACGGATTGGAGACGGTTGACTTTACGCTGAATCCCGCGATAACTCCCGGCGATTATGGCCTGATCGTGAGCGGCGCGGGAATTTCGTCCTATCCCACCTTCATTCACATCACCGGGAAAGAGGTGAGCGGGGGAAACTGACCCAGCGGCACGATGGCAAAGTCAGTCAGCGCGTAAGAGAAATCCCGCGAGATCCCACCCTCCCGCACAGAACGCGGGAAGGGTGGGGCAACCATTATCGCCGCACCATATCGCCGCACAATTTCCTGCAACTGAATCCTGCTAGAATCGAAGGGCATGCTTCTTCCCTTCGTCCGCGAACTCTTCGCGGACGTGGAATTGCTTCCCGGCTTTGCGCGTGCAGCCTCCCACGTGAAAGAGGGCACGGGGCGGATTCGTGTCTCCGGCCTGACGCCGACGGCGAAAGCTTTGCTGCTCGTACTGTTGCGACGGGCGGCGGAGCGACCGCTGATCGTGGTGGTCAATGACAATCGCGCGGTGGAAGATTTTGTGCCGGTGTTGCGCGGGTTCGCCGAGCTCATAGCCGCGTGCGATCCCGAAGCGGTGGTCGCGCTGCCAGCGCGCGACGTGCTGCCCTTCCAGAATTTGTCGCCTCATCCTGAGCTGCAGGAAGAACGCGCCACGGCGCTGTGGAAGATTGCCACGGGGAAGGCGGAGATCGTGGTGTCTCCGATTGCGGCCACGGCGATCCTGCAGCGCTCGGCCGAGTACTACACAGATTTGGCGCGAGTGGTGCGGCGGGGAGAGTCGTTTGACGTGGAGGCGCTGCTGGCGCACCTGAACACCGTGGGCTACGCGCCGGCCGATGTTGTGGAGATGCCCGGGCAATACGCACTGCGCGGCGGGATTTTGGATGTGTATTCGCCTGAGGCGGAGCGTCCGGTGCGCATGGAATTTTTTGGCGACGAGGTGGATTCGATCCGGAGATTCGATCCGGAGTCGCAGCGGTCGTCGAATCCGATGGATGAAGCGCTGCTGCTGCCGCTGACGGAGACGCCGGTGAGCGATCACTTGCTGGGCGCGATTCACACGCGGCTTTCGGGGAAGCGGATCGCCGGGTCTTCTGAGGAAATTGTTGAGGCTGCGGTGCGCGCGGGCGGCGTAACGGTGTTTCCGGGATGGGAGTTCTATGCGCCGGTGGCGGGAGCGGACCGGCTTGTGTTTGATCTGCTGCCGCGGGCGGCGGTGCTGCTCGACGAGCCGGAAATGTTGCGGCAGGAATTTGACCGCTTCTGGACGCGGGTGACGGAGGCGCACGAGCGCAGCGGCGTGGGGAATCTGGTGCGGCCGGAGGATTTGTATTCGCCGCCGGAAGCGTGGTGGAAGAAAGTGACGTCGCTGACGGGCGCGGACGTGGAGCATCTGGGCATTACGCGGGCCGAAGACGGCGATGGGGCGGTGACGTTCCTGACGCAGCCGACGCCCCGCTTCCACGGCGCGGTTCCGACGATGTTGGAAGAAGTCCAGAAGCTGACGCGCGAAGGAAATCAGGTGATGTTCGCCGTGCCCAACACGGGTGAAGTGGAGCGGCTCGCCGATATATTCACGGAATACAACGTGAGCTTCCGGCTGGGAAGCCGCACGCGCGGTGGTGAAAGTTACGCCGATGAGACGAGCTATTTTGCCGGCGAAGTGCTGACCACAACGCTGGCGAAGGCTTATGTCCCGGACGGTGTGATGCTTCCCGACGCGCACCTGGCGATTTTCGGCGCGCGCGATCTGTTCGACGAATCCGACACCGTCGCCGCGAGGCCGGGGCGGCAGAAGTCGAAGGTGTCGGCGTTTCTCTCGGACTTTCGCGATCTGCAGGTGGGCGATTATGTCGTGCACGTGGAGCACGGCATTGGGCAGTATCAGGGGCTGAAGGAGATCAATCAGGGCGACGGTAACGCGGAGTTCATGCTGCTGGAGTATGCCGAGACGGCGCGGCTGTATGTGCCGCTGACGCGGCTGGATTTGATCCAGAAGTACCGGTCGTCGGAAGGGGCGAAGCCCGCGCTGAGTCACCTGGGCACGCAGGCGTGGGCGAAGACGAAGGCGCGCGTGCGCAAGGCCATGAAAGACATGGCCGACGAACTGCTGAAGCTTTACGCCGCGCGCAAGATGGCCGAGGGGCACGCGTTTGCTCCAGGGAACGAATTCATGCGTGAATTCGACGACGCGTTTGAGTTCTCGGAGACCGAAGATCAGGCGCAGGCGATCACTGACGTGATGCGCGACATGGAATCGTCGCAGCCGATGGATCGGCTGCTGTGCGGCGACGTGGGCTACGGCAAGACGGAAGTGGCGATGCGCGCGGCATTCAAGGCGGTGAGCGACAACAAACAGGTCGCGGTGCTGGCGCCGACCACGGTGCTGGCGTTTCAGCATTACGAAACGTTCAAGCAGCGCTTTGGGCCATTTCCGGTGACGATTGACATGATCAGCCGCTTCCGCAATCCCAAACAGCAGAAGGAAATTCTGCAACGGCTGGATGCGGGGAAGATCGACGTTCTGATCGGAACGCACCGGCTGCTCTCGAAAGACTTGAAATTTGCCGATCTCGGGCTGCTGATTGTGGACGAAGAGCAGCGCTTCGGCGTGCGCCACAAAGAACGCATCAAGCAGATGCGCAAGCAGGTGGACGTGCTCACCATGTCGGCGACGCCGATTCCGCGCACGCTGCACATGTCGCTGGTGGGACTGCGCGATATGAGCGTGATCGAGACGCCGCCGAAAGATCGCATGGCGATCCAGACCGTTGTCGCGAGTTGGGACGACAAATTAATCCAGTCGGCGGTGGAACAGGAGTTGGAGCGCGGCGGGCAGGTCTATTTCGTCCACAACCGCGTAGAGAGCATCTGGGAGATTGCGGCGAAGCTGCAGGAGTTCGTGCCGAAAGCGCGGATTATCGTCGGGCACGGGCAGATGAGCGAGACGGAACTCGAAAAAGTGATGCTGCAATTTATGCATCACGAGGCCGACATTCTCGTCGCGACGACGATCATTGAGAATGGCCTCGACATACCGCTGTGCAACACGATCCTGATCAACCGCGCGGACCGGCTGGGATTGTCGGAGCTCTATCAGCTGCGCGGGCGCGTGGGACGGTCAAACCGGCGAGCGTATGCGTATCTGATGGTGCCGCGGGAATTGGAGTTGACGCCGATTGCGCGGCGGCGGCTGGCGGCGTTGAAGGAATTTTCGGATCTGGGTGCGGGATTCAAGATTGCCGCGCTCGATCTCGAGTTGCGTGGCGCGGGAAATCTGCTGGGCGGCGAGCAGAGCGGGCACATCGAGGCGGTTGGATTTGAACTGTACACGCAGATGCTCGACCGAGCGGTGCGCGAGATGAAGGGCGAGGCCGCGCCAGAAGAGGCCGAGACGCAGTTGAATCTGGGGCTGAACATCCGCATTCCGGCGGAATACATTCCGGAGGAAAATCAGCGCCTGCGCATGTACAAGCGCGTGGCGGGCGTAGAAAGGGAGTCAGCGCTGGAGGATGTCGAGGTTGAGATAAAAGACCGGTATGGGCCGCCTCCGGCGGCGGTGAAAAATCTGCTGGATTATGCGTCGCTGAAGTTGCTGTGCATGCGCGTGGGCGTGAACGCGATCGAGCGCAAGCGCGATGCCGTCACGCTGAAGTTCCGACAGAATGCGGCGGTCGACCCGGAGCAGCTGGCGCGATTCGTCTCGGCGCAGCGCGGGGCGCAGTTCACGCCGGATGGGATGCTGAAATTTGTTTTGAAGGCAACCTCAGCTGAGGAAGTGCTGCGCGCGCTGCACACGGTTTTGGAGCAACTGGCAAGCGAAGAGTCGGCATCAGAAGTGGGATCGGGCGCGGAGTGAAGCAACTCAGATGCGGAGCAGCAGCAATAGCGCCTGATTGACAATCAAAAAGCAGAAAAAACCCATGCTGTAAGGGAGGGCTGCGAGGCGAGCCAGATTCGGGTCATCGACCCGGCCCGCGAGTTCAGCAATAATGCGCATGTGTTCAACGTAAAGCCACCAAACGATCGCGGTGGAGGCTGCGATCAGTACTAGCGCTCCATAGTGCATGACCGTCCATCCGGGCGGATGCTTGAGAAACCTAACGGCAACGTTGGCCATGGTAATAATGCCTAGCGAGGTCAGCATCCAGAAGTACGATCGCCGCATAGATCACCTCTCGGAGCGCGTAAACGCTCGATCAGGAATTCTACTTTATGTTCTCCCATTCGCCGCCCGCAAACGCGACCAGTTACAATTGTCCCGCGCTGCCCTGAGTCAACGACTGACGACTAATGGCCAACGACGAGGTCCCAAGACCTAACGCCCAAGACCCACGCTCATGCCCATGAAACTTCGCAAAGCCGTCTTCCCCGCCGCCGGACTGGGCACGCGCTTTTTGCCTGCGACCAAAGCTCAGCCCAAAGAAATGCTCCCGCTGGTGGACAAGCCGATCATTCAATATGGCGTGGAGGAGGCGATCAACTCGGGCTGCGACCAGATCATCATCATCACGGGGCGGGGCAAGCAGGCGATCGAAGATCACTTCGACGTGAGCTACGAACTCGAGAAAATGCTGGAGGAGCGGCGCAAGAACGATCTGCTGAAAATTGTGCGCTCGATTTCCGACATGATGCACGTGGCCTACGTGCGGCAGAAAGAGGCGCTGGGGCTGGGACATGCGGTGCTGATGGCGCGCGAACTGGTGGGCAACGAGCCGTTTGCCGTGCTGCTGGCCGATGACGTGATTGACAATCCGGTGCCGGCGCTGAAGCAGATGGTGGAAGTGTTCAATCAGAAGCAGTGCTCGGTGATCGCGGCGCAGGTGATCGAAGGAAAAATGATTTCGTCATATGGCGTGTTCGATGCGCAGCCGGCGGCCGGGTTCAACGGACGGCTGTTTGAGATTCGCAACATGGTGGAGAAGCCGCGGCCGGAGGAGGCGCCGTCGAATCTGGCAATCATCGGGCGCTACATTCTGACGCCCGCGATTTTTGATTGCCTGGCGAAAACCGGGACGGGCGCGGGCGGGGAACTACAGCTGACGGATGGAATGCGGACGCTGCTGAAGCAGGAAAAAATGTACGCCTATGTGTACGAGGGTCGGCGCTACGATACCGGCGACAAGTTGGGATTCCTGAAGGCGACAGTAGAATTCGCGTTGAAGCGCGACGATTTGGGCGGGGCGTTTCGGGAGTATTTGAAGGGGCTGAAACTGAATTGAGTTACGCCATGCCCAGGGGCTAAAGCCCCTCATTCATTCCACACTTTACGCGGCGCTGAAGCGCCGCTCTTCCACGGCGTACCTGAGACGCTCTCGAGTCTGCGAAAAGCAGGTTCCTCGCGCGATGAACCGCGCTCGGAATGACAAATCTTAGTTTGGGCACAACCCTCAGCTCGAAGCAACCGTTATTAGCCTAGTGACCCCGTAGCTTCTTAGACTTCTCTTCCACGCCGCGGGCGAGCTTTTCCTTGTGACCTTCTAACTTTTTCGCGGTCGAGGCGTCGGCGATTGCGATCATCTGCGCGGCGAGAATGCCGGCATTGGTGGCGCCGGGCTTGCCGATTGCCACCGTGGCAACGGGAATCCCGGCCGGCATTTGCACTGTGGCGAGCAGCGAGTCAAGCCCATTCAGAGAAGTCGATGGAATGGGCACGCCGATGACGGGCAACGTGGTGTGCGCGGCGATGACGCCGGCCAGGTTCGCGGCTCCTCCCGCGCCCGCGATGATGACGCGAATACCGCGGCTCGAGGCCTTGCGGGCGAAATCGGCGGTGCGGTCCGGCGAGCGGTGGGCCGAGGTTACGTCGATTTCCCAGGCGATGCCGAAATCGTCGAGTGCCTTGCCGGCTTCGCGCATGATTTCGAGATCGGAGTCGCTGCCCATGACGATGGAAACGAGCGGTTTGGTCATTTACCTTCCTTAATTGCGTGAGAAGTTGTGTCGTCCCCACGGGACTCGGTTCATTCTCCTGTACCCTACCCAGGACTCCCGTCCTGGGCTATCACATGCTGCCGCTACGCGGCTGGGGTTCCGTGCAGTCGAGCTACTTTTTCAGCGCCCGCGC
>Ga0187770_10000212_pt1 | contig 28358 bp, 28 predicted proteins | sample 0116_SJ02_MP02_2_FD_133154 | JGI IMG/M metagenome (GOLD analysis project Ga0187770, IMG submission 133154) | Tropical peat soil microbial communities from peatlands in Department of Meta, Colombia - 0116_SJ02_MP02_20_MG | ecosystem: Environmental > Terrestrial > Soil > Wetlands > Peat | place...
GGAATTGGGCAGAAAGAGGACGGTCAGATGGGGGGAGAGAACAATAGATATTGATATAATATTTTATGACAGTGATATTATTTCCATAAAAGATCTGATCGTACCTCATCCGGATATGCAGAACAGATATTTCGTGCTAAGGCCTCTTCTCGATATCTGCCCTGAATTCGTTCACCCGGTTCTGAAAAAAACAATTTCAGAATTGTACAATGAACTTCTGGACACGCTTAAGTTACCATCTGACTGCGGCGCCTGCCCAGGATAAACCGGCACCGAATCCAATCAGCAGAATAATATCACCCCTGGAGAACCGGTCCTCTTTGGAGGCCTCGTCCAGCGCGATGCCTATCGATGCTGAAGAGGTATTACCGAAACGATCAATATTTATTATGAAATTACTAATGGGGATACCGGTGCGTACGGCTACCGTTTCAAATATCCTCATATTCGCCTGGTGCGGTATAATAAACAGATTCGAATTCTTTCCGATCTTTATATTCTGTTTTAAAGAATTGATTACATCGCACATTTTTTTTACGGCAAATTTAAAAACCTTCTGTCCGTCCTGCCAGAAATATCTGTTTCCCTCTCTCGCTCCGAGTGTTATGAGATTGCTCCCGGTTCCGTCCAAGCCGAGATCGAAGGTCAGTATCTCATGCTCAAAATTACGGCTTGAAAGCAGTATGGATGATGCACCGTCACCCAGAAGTATACAGCTTGCCCTGTCCGTATAATCAGTGAAGTACGACATCTTTTCACTAGCAGTGATCAAAGCGTTATTATACTTAAACGTTTTCATTAAACTGAAGCCGGCTGAGATCGCGTATATAAGGCCGGAACATCCGGCGTTAAGATCAAATCCGGCAGTATTTGTAAGTCCGAAATGCTCAGCTACCCTGCTTGACTGGAATGGGAAATTCGTCTCGCCTGTCCCGGTAGAGGATATGATGATTTCGGGTTTAATTTTTGCATGGGAAATGCAATTCTGCGCTGCCATAATAGCCATATCAGATGCCTGGATATTGTCCGGAGCTATCCGTCTTTCACGTATGCCTGTACGGGATACTATCCATTCATCAGTAGTTTCAACCATTTTTTCAAGGTCGGCATTTGTCAGCTTTTTCTCCGGCACATAGGAGCCTATTGCTGAAATTCCAATTTTAGTCATTTATTTCCTCCGCTAATTTCATCTTCATTCAAAAGACTTAAATGGGCTGCTATGCCGGCATCGAGGCAGTAAATTGTAAAATGACCTTCAAATACGAGTTTTTTTTTGGTTTTCATTATTACTTCGACTTCTCTTTTATGCTTTATTGATGATGTTACCCTTGCTTTTGCAAGCACTCTTTCACCTGCACGCACAGGGGAAATAAACCTCACCTGTGCCTCTGATGTCATAGCCACCTCGGAGTCGAGAATCGCATTCGCAAGAGAATTTGCCTGCGCGAAGAGGATGTGGCCTCTTATGATACTTGATTTTTCAACTGCCATCGATTCGTCCGTGTCCAAAAGGGAAAGACCTTCCCTGTCAGGATCGAGTTCAAGAATATCACCAATGATCTCGGGGTCCTTAAGTGTTCTTGAATGTGCGAACATAGTATCAGAAATATTCTTTCCTCTTCTTCGCACCTCGGGTATTCCTGTCTTGTGTCTGTCGGATCTTATCGTGTGAATGCTGACATTAAGGATCCTGGCTAATTCCTCATCCAGAATAAAAGGATTTTTATCAATTTCCCTGAGCATTCTCTCATGTCTTTCTTCGACGGGGTTTAGAGACTTGCCCATAAATCATCCTCATAATATCACTTCATAATATCACTGTGTGATATTATACTATTTATGATGGTGTTTTGCAAATATTTATTATTTTGAGGTTTAAAGCAGTTAAACCTGAGTTCTTATCAGATCGTCGAATATCTCCCTTCTCCTGATAAGGCGGGCTTCTCCGTCAGTAACGAGTACTTCGGCCGGGCGGGGACGGGTATTGTAATTTGAAGCCATCGAGTAGCCGTAAGCTCCTGTTTTAAGAATGGCCAGAATATCGCCGGGCTTGACTTCGGTCATATGCTGGGGCCTGAAACCGCTTTCACTCCTGGTGAAAACATCGCCGCTTTCACATATATAACCGCTGACGACATATTCCTTCTTTGTCCCTTCGAGGCGGGAAGCGTTCAGGACGGGGTGGTAGCTTCCATAAAGCATCGGTCTAATAAGGTGATTGAAACCTGTGTCAACGCCGGCAAAAGTGTATTCAGGTGTATTTTTAATGTCCATTACAGTGCACAGTAGGGTTCCTGCCTCGGCTACGAGGTAGCGCCCGGGCTCAAGTGCGAGGTAAGGTGAAAAACCATATTCTCTTGTGAAGGAACTCATCATTTCGTCGATATGCTTTCCGAAAAGTCTAAAATCAAAACTATGTTCATCCGGCTTGTATGGAATTCCAAAGCCTCCACCGATATCAATAAATTCAAGGTTCTTTGATTTTAGTGCAATATTGAGGATAAGCTGCATAAGCCGGCTATATTTTTTTTCATCAAGAATGCCAGACCCAATATGGGTATGAATTCCTGAAAGTCTCATCTTTTTGGCCCGGATAAGTTCAAAAGCCATGTCAAGATCACTCTGGCCGCGCTGGCTGTAATATATGCCGAATTTACTATCCCTTCCGCCGGTCACCACATGGTCATGATGGCCTGCACCCATATCGGGATTGATGCGTATAGAAACGGTGGATCCGGGATACTTAGATGCATATTTTTCCAGTGAGGCGAGAGAGCCGAGGTTCACCATTATACTGTTCCGTACTGCGAAATCCATATCATCATCACTGAGGTTGATCCCTGTAAAAAGTATCTTCTGTGGGCTGTAATTGGCCTTGAGAGAGAGCATGACTTCCTCTTTTGAAACCGCGTCTATAAAAGCCCCCTCTTCCTCAAGAATCTGCAGGATTCTGAGGTTATTGTTCGCCTTTAGTGCATAGTGTATCCGCTTCTTCTCATAATTGATGGAATTATTGATCATTCTGAAAGAGTCCCTGATTACAGCCTCATTATAGACATAGAGAGGACTGCCGAACTCCCGGACAAGGTCCGATGCCTTTATGCCCCCGAGCAGCATTTCATTCTGCCTTGTCTCGATCGTCATTATCCAAACCCTCCTTGTTTTTAAGCAACTATTGTATTCGGTGTGTTCTATTCTGTCAAGAATTTTAGAGCCGCTTTGTGCCGGACAGCGCCGATTAGGGCCCCTGTGTGCTGTATCCGTTGATGCAAATGCATTCAAAATTCACCTTTATTTGACTAATCCTGTTGATATTTATATCATCTTGTAATGAAAAATTCGGAGGATATCCATGATCAACACAATCGGGGGTTCAATTACAGCGCTTATCACCCCTTTTAAAAATGGAGAAGTTGATTATGAAAGCCTGGAAAAATTCATTGAATTTCAGATAAGTAACGGTTCAGACGGCCTTGTCCCATGCGGAACGACGGGAGAATCAGCTACATTGACCACCAAAGAACATATAGATGTGATAGATTTTACAGTTAAAAAAGTAAAGGGCAGGATACCAGTTATAGCCGGAACAGGTTCAAATTCAACAATGGAAGCAATAGAACTTGCTAGAAGCGCAAAATCCTCAGGCGCTGAGGCACACCTGTCTATCACGCCGTATTACAATAAGCCGACTCAGGAGGGCCTGTACCGGCATTTCAGTCAGATTGCCGCCTCGGTCGATCTTCCCATGATAATGTACAACGTTCCGGGCAGGACCGGCGTAAATATGCTTTCTGAAACAGTCGCAAAACTTTCTAAATTACCGGGGATAATCGGAATAAAAGAAGCATCAAGCAACCTTCAGCAGGCGGCCGAGATAATGGAATATTCGAAATCAGGTTTTATACTGCTTTCCGGTGACGATTTTGTAAATCTTCCTATTCTATCTGTGGGCGGGAGTGGGGCAGTATCAGTGACAGGTAATATAACTCCCGGCCTGTCAAGCAGCCTGTTCAAAGCATACTTTGCAGGCGACCATGAAAAAGCGAAAAAGATTCATATTTCTCTTCTGCCCATTCACAGGGCTATGTTCCTGGAGACCAACCCTATCCCTGTGAAAACGGCAGCTCATATGATGGGTCTTATCGGGACCCTCGAATTCAGGCTTCCTCTCTGCCCTATGAAAAATGAAAATCTTGAGAAGCTTTCGGCTGCGCTCAAAGCCGGAGGGCTCTTTTAGAGCGGCGCATGGCTAAAAGGCTTGTCTCATACAGGCATACCCTGGTCAATTCAGTAGGGACATTATTTTCACGCGTCACAGGAGTATTAAAACAGAATGTATCAAACTACCTTTTTGGAGCCGCTCAGGATCCCTTTCTGATGGCGTTCCGCCTGGTTAATTCCTTCAGCAGGTATATAGGCGATGGCGCCTTTACCTACGCGTTCATACCGGTTTTTCAGAAAACTCTTCATGACTGCAGGGACGATAGCAAAAGCGAACTGGCATTCAGGTTTGCCTCGAATATTATAAATATATTCATAGTTGTCAATACTATGCTGGTCATAGCCGGAGCGGCACTGGCCCCCCTTTATGCGCCGTTTCTTGTTCCTGGATATAAATCAGGAAGCGATTTACTTAGACAGAATATAATTCTGACTATGATCATGATGCCTTATCTCATATTCATTTCACTCTATGCGCTGATAATGGGTGTTTTAAATTCCCATAAAAAATTTATGGCAAGTGCGTTTGCTCCGTTTTTTTCAAATGTGGTTTTTATGATCATCCCGATTTTATTTGTAAGGACAATCGGTATATATTCTCTTGGCATAGCGGTTGTGGCCGGGTCGGTTTTAATGGTGGCTATTCAGTTAATAGAACTCCGGAAGATTGGTTTCAGATACACTTTTGTTCTCAATTTCAGGGACCCTTACCTGAGTGATTTCATGAAGCTTTTCAAACCAACAGCTTTGAACATGATTGTCATTACCGTCAAGTTTTACGCCACTACAATATTTCTTTCATTCTTTCTCGGAAGTGCTACGATTTACTTTAATTCATATCTGATCATACAGGCCCCCCTGGGCATAATCGGCTGGGCTGTCGGAACCGTTATGATGCCGCTCCTGTCTAAATTCAACACCACGTCAGACAGCACCAGCTATAACCGTTCCCTCTCTGAAGGGCTTAATTTGGTCCTCTACCTTATGATCCCGATAGCCGTTTTCTTCGCAGTATTTCCGGATACTGTTGTTAATTCACTGTTTCGCGACATTACGACGTTTTTCGTAAAATCCACAGGCAAATTCACAAGTGACCTTCTGCATAAGCACTATCTTGCTGTTACACTATATTCCGCAGCCCTCCTGCCGATGGCGCTTGTAATGATTTTCGAACGTGTGTTTTATTCTCTCAATGATGCTAAAACGCCCCTCAGGGCGAATTTTATCATATTCATTCTTTCCGTGGGACTGTATTTCAGTTCTTTTTTACCTGAAATTGCATTTTACGGGGTTTTCGCGGCCGATATGATTGCGAGCTGGATGACCCTCCTCTATTACCTTTTCAGCCTGAAAAGAAAAAAGCGTTTTAATTTGGGAAATAACGGGCTGACCGGCAGGACTGCCATTCTTTTCTTGATTTCATTTGCAGCTACTGCGCTTATTTACCCCCTTCACAGGTTTGTTTATCGGCCCATGCAGAACGCTTTACTTTCATTATGCCTGGCTGCTGCCGAATTATTATTATATGCAGTATTTTATTATATCATAAGCAGTAAATTAAAAATGGATTTGAGAAGATGAATTACATTAAAACCGGAGATCTGAAATCTCTGAATAACTACAACGAGGCTTATGTCACTATCGGCAATTTTGACGGCCTCCACATTGGCCATATTAAGATCATAAAAGCAATGAAGAAGGATGCAGGAGGGGGCCGGACCATAGCAGTGACATTCGAGGAATCGACGTCGCTCTACGTAAACCCGGAAAAATTCAAGGGCTATCTTTTCCCCGAAGGATATAAAATAAAGGCTCTTTCCCTTGCAGGAATTGATGAAATTATCTCCCTGGATTTCAACAGGGTTGCAGGCATTGAAGCCAGGGATTTTATCGAACTCTTCAGGGATAAAATCGGAAAACTCCATTTTTATGTAGGTTCAGATTTCAGGTTCGGGAAGGGCAATTCAGGCAGCATACATACAATACAGGAAGCAGTGAAGGACGAAAATTTAACACTTAAAGTAATCGAAAAGCGAAGGTACCATTTCTCGGCGGTAAGTTCGAGCCTTATAAGGGAAAAAATTCTCTGCGGTGAACTCGAGGCTGCTGCAGCTATGCTTGGCCGGCCGTATTTTATTATTTCAAGGAAGATTCCGGGAGACGGGATCGGCAAAAAAACAGGATATCCCACTATCAATCTCGAGATTAACAGGCAGGTTCTTCCGCAGATAGGTGTTTACTTTTCCCTTTTTTATATAAATGAAAGGTTCTATCCCTCAATGACATACGTAGGGAGCCGTCCTACATTCTCGAGCCATGAAATCCGCAACGAGACTAATATAGTTGATTACGACGGGGATTTCAGCCTCCTGAGGAATAATGAAAAATACTGCGTCCTCTATATAAAAAAGATAAGAAATGAAAAAAAATTTCATAATCTTGATGATTTGAATAAAACGATCTATAATGATAAGAGGAAGGTTATTAAACTATACTCTGAGTATAAGAGTTCTGGTAAACTTCCGGAAGCGTTTATGTTTTTGTGAGATGGGAGGATAGATTATGCCTATAACCAGCGCAGATAAAAAAACTATTATTGAAAAATTTTCCAAGCATGAAAAAGACACGGGCTCTTCGGAGGTTCAGATCGCGATTGTATCGCAGAAAATCAATAATCTTACAGAGCATTTCAAGCATTTTAAAAAAGATAATAATTCAAAAAGAGGGCTTCTTCGCCTTATAGGAAGGAGAAGGAGGCTTTTACGCTACCTTCAGAAAGTCAACCCTTCAAGTTATCATAATATTATCACCAAGCTGAAATTGAAATAACAAGGTACCGGGCCGGTTCAATGCGAAAGGAGAAAGTATGAGTTTTTTCCAGGTTAAAAGAAAGATAGGTGATAAGGAGATTATCATAGAAACCGGTAAGGTAGCAAAGCTAGCAAACGGAGCTGTAGTAGTCAAGTATGGGGGCAATGCAGTTCTCGTAAGTGCCTGTATGTCTGAAGATTTGCCGGAAGGCGTCGATTTTTTCCCTTTGACTGTAAATTATATCGAAAAGCTCTACGCGGCCGGGAAAATACCCGGAGGATATATAAAAAGGGAGGGTAAACCAAGCGAGAAAGAGATACTCGTATCAAGACTCATTGACCGGCCCTTGAGACCTCTCTTTCCTAACAATTTCTTTAACGAGGTGCAGATAATTGCTACCACTCTTTCTGCGGACCAGGTCTATTCCACGGATATCCTGGGAATAGTAGGGGCTTCAGCTGCCCTATCCATATCACCCATACCCCTTCTCCAGCCAGTCGGCGGTGTAAGGGTAATATACAAGGACGGAGGATTTATCGTCAATCCGTCCATAGAGGATGTCGATAACTCCGAGCTTGACATAGTTGCAGCCGGAACGAAAGAGGGCATTACGATGGTCGAGGGAGGGTCCAGGGAAGTTGACAAATCCATACTTCTCCAGGCGCTGAAAGTGGCGGAAAAATTTATTATTGAAGAAATAGATATGATCGAGGAGCTTACGGTGATGGTTAAACCCCGGAAGATAGTACCGGCTGAAGCTGCCCTGTTTCCCGATGATGAAACCAGGAGCAGGATGAGGACTTTCGGGTTCGACCTTATCAAGTCCGCAAGCGTAAACCCTGATAAGCAGGACCGTTCCAAGAAAATGAAAGAGGCTTTCGAAACAATAATGCAGAAATTCGAGATAGATAAAGAAAATAAATATTATAATGAAACGATTGCCTATCTTGAAGAAATCGAGATTGAGATCATCCGAAGCCAGATAATCGAACAGGGACTGAGGCCCGATGGCAGGAAACCCGATGATATCAGACCGATAACGATCGAACTCGATTTTCTTGAAAACGTTCATGGTTCGGCGCTGTTCACGAGGGGCCAGACACAGAGTCTGGGTATTGTCACTCTCGGTTCATCCAGCGATGTGCAGTACGTAGACAGTCTCGAGGAAGACGAGGCGAAACGTTTTATGCTTCATTATAATTTTCCTCCCTTCAGCACCGGAGAGGTAAAGAAATCCCTTATGACATCGAGAAGGGAGATAGGCCATGGCAACCTGGCCAAGAGAGCTTTAGAAGCAGTGCTTCCTGACGAGGATATTTTTCCCTATACTATAAGAATAGTTTCTGAAATACTTGAATCCAATGGATCTTCATCCATGGCGACCGTTTGCAGTTCGAGCCTGGCCCTGATGGCGACCGGTGTTCCGATAAAAAAGTCTGTTGCCGGCATAGCCATGGGTCTTGTCTGGGACAAGACCAGAGGAAAATACCAGATCCTGTCTGATATTCAGGGAGTGGAAGATCATTACGGTGATATGGACTTTAAAATAGCTGGAACCGATGCGGGGATAACCGCTTTCCAGATGGACGTAAAAACTGCCGGACTTCCGTTCGATATAATGGAAAAGGCCCTTGATAAAGCCTGGCAGGGCAAGGATTTTATCCTCGGCAAGATGAACGAGGTTCTTTCAAAACCCCGGAGCTCCCTATCAGAAAACGCTCCCAAGATCAGGACAATTACTATTCCGGAGAACGAGATCGGGTCTGTAATAGGCGGGGGAGGACGGACTATCAAGAAAATAATGGCCGAAACGGGTGTTAATATATCTATAGAGGATGATGGCAAGGTAATGATAACCTCCAAGGAAGAAGACAAAATTGAGAGGGCTGTATATATTATCAATCATATTGTAAGTGGATTCAGCAGGGGAGATGTGGTTGAAGGCCGTGTTACACGTATAGAAGATTACGGGATTTTTGTCGAACTTGTCCCTGGACAGATCGGCCTTATACATAAGTCGAACTTCCTGGAAAGGAAAAATCCCAAAGAGGCCTATAAAATAGGCGACAAGGTTATGGCGAAAGTAATAGATATCGACGAGAGAAAGAGGATTTCAATAGCCGAAGCCCCCAAAAAATAAAAGGAGGCCGTAAATGAAAAGACTGTTGATATTTTTTACTCTACCATTGCTGCTCTTAATGGTCTTTTTTATTTATACCGGCTGCGATGTACAGGCATTCCAGCCTGCAACTCACCTTGCGTCACCTCTTGACCTTCAGGTATTTTCATATACTGGCGACCAATTTTTATACCTTACATTTGAGGGGTTCAACAAAGAAAGCTACTTTTCAGGCTACGAGGTCTTCATATCCACCGACAAAGTAAACTGGACGGTAGTTATCAACCCTTCGAGCAATACGAGCCTTTTAACCATGCCTGAATCCTTCGTGAGCGTGGAGACGACGTATTATCTGTATGTTTCAAATTATATGATACCGCCTTATACACTGCTAGACGGGACGATCTATTATTTTTATGTCGAGGCGTACAGCGAGCAGTACAGCACAAACAGCCTGCCGAGCGAGATCGCAGGAACAGCTTATATCGGCCCATGAGGAAAATTGATGTTCAAAAAGATGATTAAAAGGGCCCTTTTTTCCCTTATATCGGCGTATCTCTGCGCATCATATTTCGGCTGCGGAATTGAGACTTACCAGCAGGTTTCAACCCTTGCTTCGCCACTCGGGCTTACGGCAGTAGAGACTAATTTCGGCAGTGGAAATATTATATTTCTCCAGTTCTGGGGGCTGAACAACGAGCCATTTTTCAGCGGATACTATATCTATATGGCGGAGACCCCGAACGACCTTTTTATCGGCAACGGAATGCCTCTCCTGAATACGCAGGGGCAGGTTGGCAGACCGACCATATACAATATTCCGCCGATGACATCGGCCCAGCAATTCAGTTATACGGTCACTTACTATACGAACTATACTCCTCTTCAGAGCGGCTCGACATATTTCTTTTTTGTTAAGGCTTACAGCTACGAGTATAATATCTACAGCGATCCCTGCAACGTCACCAATGTGACTTTTTATTAGTATGGAGCGATGGATGGTCAGCGTTAAAAATCTCTGCAAGAATTACGGCAATTTTCAGGCTGTATCGGATCTTTCTTTTGATGTAGGAAGGGGAGATATAGTTGCTTTCCTGGGTCCCAACGGAGCAGGGAAAACGACCACCATGCGCATTATTACCGGATTTATGGCGCCCACGAGCGGCGAAGTGATGATTGACGGTCTCGATGTTTTCGAGGAACCGAAAAGGGTCAAGGCCTTAACAGGATATCTGCCCGAAGTACCCCCCCTTTATCCAGACCTGACGGTATTTGAATATCTGTCGTTCGTTGCCGAAATAAAGGGTCTGAAAAATAACAGCATAAAGAAAAGGGTTCTGGATGTGATGGAGGCTACAGATCTTCTTGAGAGAAAAGATACGATTATCGGTCTTCTTTCCAAGGGTTTCAAGCAAAGGGTCGGGATCGCCCAGTGTATTGTAAATTCACCGGGTTTGATCATAATGGACGAACCGACGGTCGGGCTTGATCCTGTGCAGGTAGTCGAGATCAGGAACCTCATCAAAACACTTGCAAAGAAGGAAGACAGGACGGTAATCCTCTCGACTCATCTGCTCGCGGAGGCTGAAGAGATATGCGAGAAGGTCATCATTATTCACAACGGAAAATCCGTTGCCGTCGATACTATAGATAACCTGAAGCAGAAGGAGGTAATGGAGAGATCGTTTTCTGTAAAGGTGCTCAGGAATTCTGGCGAACTCATCAAAATTCTCGAAAAAACGGATGGAGTGCTTAAAGTTAATGAAGAAAAGACAGGCATATTGATAAAGACATCTAAAGACGTACGGGAAGATATAGCGGAAATTATAGTAAAAAACGGTTTCGGTCTTATAGAAATGACTAATAACGAGGTTTCCCTGGAGGATATCTTCATCGGCCTGGTAAGGTAGGTTTTTATGAAAGCGATCTTAAAAAAGGAACTGAGGATATATTTTACCTCATGGATGGGGTATATGGTGATCGGGGTATACCTGATATTTTCCGTAGTAATGTTCCACTTCTACTTCCTGGGCGCTAAGAATACAAGTGACTTTACGTATTTCTTTTCGGAACTGAACACTGTGGCCCTCTTTATAATTCCCTTACTTGCGATACGCCTTCTTTCCGAGGACAAGAAACTGGGCACCTATGAGCTTCTCCTGACCTCTCCTGTTACCCCATGGGAAATTGTCTTTGGAAAATTCATGGGTGTAATAGTTTTCACAATGATAGCTGATACCATACTCCTTGTATACCCGGTTATTCTGATGTTTTTTACTACGATCGAGTGGGGGGCAGTTATCGCCGGTTATCTCGGCATACTTTTCTCAGCCATGCTTTTCGCATCAATTGGCATGCTGGCGAGCTCTCTCACAGATAATTACGTCGTTGCCTTCTTAATAGCCCTCCTATTTATCCTGATGTTTTTTTTCATATCATATTTTTCAAACTCTTCAGACAGCGCTTTTTCAGGAATTCTGAGGGAAATATCGTATTCCAACCATTATTTCCAGTTCGCTTCAGGGCTTATCAAAATTAAAGATATCCTGTTTTTCATATTCGGATCGTTTCTGTTTTTATATATTTCCAAGACGGTCATAGAATCCGGGACATGGAAATAAGGGATGAAAATAATGAAAATTCTTAATTCTGTAATCCTGGCCCTGCTTTCAGGTCTGGTCTGCGCTTCCATTGTTCTCTACATCCTTGAGGGTGTTTACGCCCTTTCCTCAAGGATCGTCTTTTCGGCTGCATTGATCTCTGTAATAATTTTTATCGCACTTAATTACCGGACTATCCCTGCATTTTTTAGAAGAAGCGGCACTTTGACCGGGCTCAACAGGATCCTGCAGCTTATTTCCATAATCGGAATACTTGTTTTTGCATATCTTTTATCAGGAATAATTCCCCTGAAACTGGACCTGACAGCTTCCAGGATTTACAGCCTTTCACCCGAAACGGTCAATATTATAAACAGTCTGACCAATGATATAAATGTATATTATTTTAAGCCGGCAGATAAAAGCGACCAGGTCCTGGATTATATAGGGAATCTCCTAAGGATATATTCAGAGAAGAACGGACATCTGAAACTCACTACGGCGGATCCCAACATTAACAGATCACTTGCAGACAGGTACAATGTAAATGAACCCGGAGCAGTTGTTTTCGATAACAGCGGCATTACCTCGACCGTTAGCGCGAAAAAGGTAGTGACTGTAGATCCCGAAACAGGCTGGATAAGCGACTACAGGGGGGAATCGGCTTATACGCTGGCTTTAAAAAGCATAACGGCAGGAAGGATGCCCGACATATATATACTACGGGGCCATGGTGAGATTGATATTTCTGAAAAGGGAGACCGTGGATACTCTGAAATTGCATCTCTGATGAAAGAGCAGGGCCTGAATATAAGATTATTGAGTTTAATGTCCTTTCCCGAGATACCGTCCGACTGCGGCCTCCTTATTATTGGAGATCCTGTCCGTACCTTTTCTGCTGACGAACTTGACAGGATAGATAATTTTATCAATCAGGGAGGAAGCGTGCTCGTCCTCCTTGAACTTGAGACTCACATCACGGTAAATGATATACTCAGACAGATGGGTCTTTATTATTACCAGAACCTTGCCATTGAGGACCAGGACTATTTGCCTCAGTATGGAAGAACCACTGTACTGCCAACCATCCTCTACCATGAGATCACATGGCCGCTGATGAGGGGTAAGCTTGGCGTGGTTATGCCCTTAGCCTGCGGAATTGATACAATTCCAGAAAAAGGAAAGGATGTCCGTGATGAATTTTATTTAACGCCGTTGTTGAAAACTTCGAAAAACTCTTTTGGTGAAGTTTCCATTAAAAAGATAAAGACAGGAGAGGTTTCTCCGGACAGGGATGATATCCAGGGGCCGCTTGTCATTGGGTATGCTGCCAGAAAGATGCGCAGCGATATTTCAATATCGAGAAAGGGAGAGATCACAAACAGGTATGAATCGCGGATGGTCGTCTTCGGCGACTGCATTTTCATCAACAATACTTATGTGACCGTAGGCGGTAATTCTGACCTTTTTCTTAATGCCGTAAACTATCTCCTGAGAAGGGAGGAGGAGATCACAATAAGGCCGAAAAGCACGGCAATGAAAAGTTTCCAGCTCTCGAGTTCGGAACAGAGGCTGATGTCGGTCATTACCGCGGCAGTATTTTTAATGTATATCCTTCCGGGAATAATAATTACTATCGGAAGGAAGGGGCATGTAAAATCCTAGCGGGGAATAATAATGTATATAATTAAAGATAAAAAGACCTATGATCTATTCATAGACAATGCTTTATGGCTTCTCTGGGCTGTATTTTACGGTTTTGCCTTTCCTGTTTATAATCTTTCTTTTACGGTATGGTTCATATTTATCCCTGTATTCGTATATGCTTATATTAAACCTGTACAGAAGACAGCGGTTTATTCGTTTTTCTACAGCATCGTATTTTTCCTCATTTCCTTCTTCTGGATTTACGGTTTCTGGTTCCCTGCCGTATTTTTGATAATTCCCCTATACGCGGTGTTTTATTCCATGTTTTTCATCTGCACTGCGATAGTAGCAAGAAAGCTGAAAAAGATACGCTACCTTGCAGTCCCCATGTTATGGGTTTCATGCGAACTTCTGCGTTCAGCAGGTTTCCATGGTCTTATCTGGAATTTCCTGGGAAATTCTCAGTGGAAATACCCTGTATTGATCCAGGGAGCCGATATTTTCGGAGTATGGGGAATAGACTTTCTTATCCTCCTGGGAAATGCGGTAATATCCGATTTTATATGCACTCTCATAGACAAAGGAAGAATCGGCAAATCGTTCAGGAAAAATTCTGTAAAAATTGGCGTATTTCTTGCGCTTTTCCTTGCAAACCTTTTTTACGGCATAATATCGTTCAATTATTACAATCATATGTCTCTGCTTTCTAAAAAAGAAAAGCTTGCGCTGCTCCAGCCGGATATAGATTCACATGATCCATGGTGGGAACACAGGTGGCAGAATTACGGGATAATCTGGTCTCTCAATGCACAGGCCGCTGTTCAGAACCCTGACATGATCGTATGGGCAGAGGCTACCGTGAGGACCATTATCTGGTATTATTTTAATAAATACAGCCCTGATGAGGAAGTAAACCGTTTAAATATCCGATTTGTCAAAATGCCTTTCGAATTCAATATTCCGATCGTCATATGTTCACCGGAGAGATGGGGTGACAAATATTATAATTCCGCTGATTACCTCGACCCGGCTACGAACATCATCCAGGAGAATTCTAAAATCCATCTTGTCCCTTTCGGTGAATGGATGCCTGTTTATGATTCCATCCCCTTTGTAAGGGATATTATGAATATCGAAGGTGCCGGATCCTACACTCCTTCGACAATATTCAATATAATACAGGGCAGGAAATCCAGGTTCAGGGTTCTGATCTGTTATGAGGACCAGTTTTCCCAGCTTGCCAGAAAATTTATCTTAAAGGGTGTGAATTATTTTATCAATGCGACCGATGCGGGTTGGGCCTATAAGGAGGGCTTCAGGCATCCCATGTGGCAGATGCTCGCGGGTTCAATACTTACCGCGGTATCAGTCAGAAGGCCGATTGCGAGAGCGACAAATACAGGGGTTACCGGTATAGTTGATATCACAGGACTGTTCGAGGGAGGGATTGGAGATTACAAAAGAGGCTTTTACATAGGATCTGTACCTCTGATTGATCCAGGTCTGCAGACTTTCTATGTCATGTACGGCTTTATTTTCCCGTACGTTGTTTCCCTTGTTGCAGCGTTTCTTTTTGTTTTCGCAGTATTAAGAGATAGTTTTACTGCTGTTTCCGGACCTAATAATAATACATTTAAAAAATCAGGGCTGAAGAAAGTTAAAAGAAAAGCCTGATATCAGAGGTTCTTATGATTTACGTGATTTTGGGTACGCAATGGGGCGATGAAGGTAAGGCTAAGGTCATTGACTACCTGGCGAGGGATTTTGATTACGTTGTACGTTTCCAGGGTGGTGCTAATGCCGGGCATACAGTCAGAACGGGGGGAAAGAAAATCGTTTTTCACCTTGTACCCTCCGGAATCCTCAATGAAAATGTCAAGGTTGTGATTGGGAACGGAGTTGTGCTCGATGTAGAGGAATTTTTAAGGGAAATAAACCTCATAGCCGGTGAGATCGATATAAGCGGAAGGGTATTCCTCAGCAACAGGGCGCATATCGTTATGCCTTATCATAAGATACTTGATAAAGCGAAAGAATTGAATAAGAGCAGCGCCATTGGCACAACCCAGCGCGGAATTGGACCGGCTTACGCGGATAAGGCTGACCGTCTTGGCATAAGAATATCCGACCTGTACGGGGATAAAAAGATATTGAGGGACAAAATCGCTCAATCCTTTGAAGTCAAGGAATATATTATAAAGAATTATTATCGTCTGAGTGATTATCCGACGGTAGACTCAATGACAGAGGAACTGCTTGGATTCAGGGATACGCTCAAGCCATTCGTCGCTTACACAGAAAAAATACTCCAGGAAGCCAATGCCCAGAGAAAAAATATTCTCTTCGAGGGGGCCCAGGCATCCCTGCTGGACCTGGACTTCGGTACTTATCCTTATGTGACATCCTCGACCACCATCGCGGCTGGTGCACTGTCCGGAAGCGGTATAGGGGCATCGTCTTTTGCCAACATTTTAGGGATTACGAAGGCATATACTACAAGGGTAGGCGAAGGTCCCTTCCCGACTGAGCTTGATGATGAAAGGGGTGGGTGCCTGAGAAATCTGGGACAGGAATTCGGCGCAACAACCGGCAGACCAAGGCGCTGCGGATGGTTTGACGCCGTTTCAGTTCGTTATTCGATCGGGGTGGGGGGAGTAATGGAGCTCTTCCTTACCAAGCTTGATGTCCTTGACGAACTGGAAAAAATCAGCGTCTGTACAGGATATAAAAAGAAAGACGGAAGCGTGATCAATTACTTCCCTTCAACAATAGAGGAACTTAACGAAATTGAACCTGTTTACACTGAGATCGAGGGGTGGAAGGAAAAGACTTATGGTATCCGCGACTTTTCAAAACTCCCTCATTCTGCCAGAAGGTATGTAGAATTCCTTGAACTATGCCTTGAAAAGAAAATATCATACATATCAAGAGGATTCGAAAGAGATGAGGTGATTGTCAGGTAAAATTCCGTTAAAGCTTTATATCGACTTTTCCGGCGTGAAGACAGTCCATACAGATCTTGATTTTTTTGATCTCTCCGTTAATGACAGCCTTGACCTTTTTTAGATTCGGTTCCCAGCGGGTTTTGGTTTTTCTATTTGAATGAGAGACATTATTTCCGTACATCGGCCCTTTTCCGCATACATCGCATTTTCTTGACATCTATTCCTCCGCAATAAGGGGATAACTCTGAGTTATATTATAAGACGCGGGTTCAAAATAATCAAATCCTTTAAATGATATCGTCAACATTTGTCACAAAATTAACATTGGAAAGGATAAACCTCTTTCTCTCGCCTGTATTTGTATCTTCACCCATCAGGACCTTTATCATATTCTCCGCCTCGTCGAAATCCGTTATTGCGACCCGGGTCATTTTTCTTGTTTCAGGATTCATCGTAGTTTCCCAGAGCTGTTCCGGGTTCATCTCCCCGAGGCCTTTGTATCGCTGTATTTCAAATTTTAAATTCTTAAATTTGGTTTTAAGCAGACTGTCCCTCTCAGCATCGCTGTATGCATAATAGATTTGTTTCCCGGCTGATATCTTGTACAGTGGGGGACGGGCCACATAAATATTACCATTCTCGATGAGCTGGCGCATAAAACGGTAAAAGAACGTCAGAAGCAGGGTCTTTATATGCTCCCCGTCGACGTCTGCATCGGTCATGATAATGATCTTATAGTAATTAAGCTTTTCTATCTCGAAATTAGTGTAATAGCCGGTACCGAGAACAGCTATCATCGTTTTTATTTCCTCATTGGCAAGGATAAGATTGAGAGCACTTTTTTCTATCTTCTTTTCGACATTTAAAATCTTACCCCTGAGAGGAAGAATCGCCTGTATCTCCCTGTCCCTTCCCTGCTTGGCAGAACCTCCGGCGGAATCTCCTTCCACGATGAACAATTCCCTGAGCTCCTTTTTCTTTGAGGAACAATCGGCCAGTTTCCCGGCAATGATTGCCGCTGTTCCTCTTTTACCCCTTCCGAGCCCTGTCCTCACGCCTTCTCTTGCCTTCTCGGCTTCCTGGAGGGCCTTTAATTCGATTATGGCTTTTTTGACGATCTCTTCTGACAATTCTATGTTCTTTTCAAAATAGATCGACAGGTTCTTATCAAGGATATCGCGGATGATTGTCCTGGCTTCAATCGGTTCGGTAAGTTTGTCTTTAGTCTGGCCCTTGAATTCTGCGTTGGGGATCTTGGTGTTTATCACGCAGGTAAGGCCGAAGGCCAGGGTCTTTTTCTCCACCTTTTCTGCATTTTTATCCAGATTAAGCCTTACGGCAAATTTCTTCATGACCTTTTCGTAAGCCATCCAGAACGCGTCGACATGGATGCCATGGTTTTTTGTATGGATGCTATTCACGTAACTGTAAATTTCAGGTTCGTCGCCTGTATTGCGATACTGGAAAACAACTTCGACTTCGATACCCTCACTCTCTCCCTCTATCCGGATAGGCTCGGGAAAAATCACTTCCATATCCTTATTGAGTTCGTTTTTAATGAATTCGACTATGCCGTTTTGATACCTGTATGTTTTGGAGAGGTAACTAGACGGTTTGTCCGGATCTTCCGTAAGCCTGTCCTCAAAAAGAATTGAAAGCCCCGGATTTAAAAAGGCGATTTCCCTGAGCCTTGACGTTATAGCGCTTGATGAGAATTTCTGGTCCTGGAATATTTCAGGATCTGGTTTGAATCTTACAATGGTGCCGATTTTTTTAGAGGCTCCCAAAACTTTAAGTTCGATTGCCTTGATGCCCTTTTCAAAACGGATCAAATAATGACTGCCGTCCCTGAAAACATCGACTTCCAGGAATTCGGAAAGTGCATTCACTACTGACAGGCCTACTCCGTGGAGACCGCCTGAAACCTTGTAGGAGTTCCTGTCAAACTTTCCGCCTGAATGAAGCTTGGTCAGCACTACTTCTATTGCCGATATCTTTTCTGTTGGATGCATATCTACGGGTATGCCCCTGCCGTCGTCTTCAACCTCAATCAGTGAAGGACCCAGAAGCGACACCCTGATATTTTTAGCGAAACCCGCCAGATGTTCATCCGTGGAATTATCTATAATCTCGTAAGCGAGATGATGAAATCCGTCCATACCTCTATCGCCGATATACATATCGGGCCTTCTTCTTATCCCTTCGGGATAGTTCAAGGCTGCGATTGATTCGGCGTTATAATCCGCGGTATTGTTCATATCCCCTCCACCCATTTAACGCTTGATTTAACGCTTATTTGTAGCAGATTATAGCATATTTTGTTTTTTTTTGCGAATTACTTAACGACAGGATAACCCTTGCGCTCCCATTCCGTCAGGCCTCCGAAGATATGATATGCCTCGAGAAATCCGAGCTCCTTCAGGTCAGAGACGGCTTTTTCACTTTTGCGGCTGCTGCTGCAGTAGAGGAGATATGTTTTGTTCCTGTCGAGTGATTTGACTGAATTCTCAAATTGCCCTGACGCATAATCAAGGTTAAGAGCACCTGGTATATGGCCCTCGGCATATTCATTTTCCGATCTTACATCAATTATGACAAATGAGGGATTGTCTCTATTGTTAATAATCATATCGTAGGCCTTTTCAGCCTCGACTGGCCCTGTCTTCTGCTCCCTGACGGTCTGAACGGTTGTTTCGTTTTTAACAGTCTTGGATGAGCAGGACAAGAGAAATGCAAAAAGGGCAAATAATATTATTATCTTTTGATTCATTATCAATCTCCGGTCAATATCGGGCTGAAATTTCCCTAAGGTGTCTCATGAATTCTATTATAAGTTTTTTGTCTTTCACACCTCTTTCCCTTTCAAGCCCGCTTGATACGTCTATACCGTACGGAAGCATCTTTTCCAGGAGATGATCAATATTGGATGCATTAATGCCTCCTGCAATGATTATTCTCGATCTAAGAAATGCTGCTGTGGCTTTGTCTGAAATTTTTTCCCATATCGCAGCTTTGCCTGTTCCTCCGAATTTCTCCGTCTCTTTTCTATCTATAATCCAGGCGCTTATACCCAGGCAATGGTTATTCATCAATTTGGCAATCGATCTTTCATCAATGATTGCCATTCTTAAAGCCAGGATGATCGGCAGGCGGCATTTTTCTGATAGAAGTTCTATAAATTCACCGCTGTAAAGCTTCGTTTCTCCATGAAGCTGGATCGTATCAATGCCGCACATTTCAGCAGTATTGAGGATTTCTTTCATATCTTTATCGACAAAAACACCGGTTTTATTGACAAAGGGAGGCATTTGTGAGGTTATCGCCCTGACTAGTGATGCTTCAACAGCTCTTGGACTTTTGCTGAAAAATACAAAGCCCAGGGAATCAGCCCCGTTTTCCACAGCGGATTCAGCAATTTCCTGCGTTTTTATACCGCAGATTTTTACTCTGGGCAAGTACACAGGATCCTCCGACATATTGATATTCAATATATTAGAATAATTCAGAAGCAAAATCAATACATGCAGACATTTGCCGATTTTAGTAATATATTGTATTATATAAATAATACGGAGGAATATTATGTTTAAACTAGACTTTATTTCATTTGCATCGTTAACCGGCGCAGCGATTTTTCTGATCATTCCAATGATGGCAGCACAGGCAGAAATGACCGAGATCGCCACTCTCGCCGGCGGTTGTTTCTGGTGCATGCAGCCGCCTTTTGAAAAACTGCAGGGAGTGATATCAGTTTATGCCGGATATGCTGGAGGGAAAGGCGATAATCCGACTTACGGGGATTATGCCGAAAAGGGTTATGTTGAAGCCGTGCAGATAACATATGATCCTGCAAGGATCAGCTATTCCGATATACTTAATGTTTACTGGCGACAGATAAATCCGACAGACAGCGGCGGGCAGTTTGTGGACAGGGGAAGCCAGTACAGGCCTGTGATTTTCTATCATAATGACAGTCAGCTTAAGATTGCCGAAAAATCAAAAGAGGAGCTGAATAAATCAGGAAAATTTGATAAACCGGTTACTGTTGAAATTTTAAAATTCACTAACTTTTTCAAGGCCGAGGATTACCACCAGGATTACTATAAAACACACCATTTCAAGTATGAATTTTACAGGTTCAACTCAGGTCGTGATCAATTCCTTGACAGGGTATGGGGTAAGGACAGGAATAAGACGAAAGAAATGGTGTCTAACGATTCACAGAATAAAAAATTATCCAAGGCAGAGCTGAAAAAGATACTGACGCCTCTCCAGTACCGCGTTACACAGGAGAACGGTACGGAGCCCCCGTTTAATAATGAGTATGATAATAACAAGAGGGAAGGAATTTATGTGGATATAGTTTCAGGGGAGGTATTGTTCAGCTCAAAAGATAAATACGATTCGGGCACAGGATGGCCAAGTTTTACGAAACCCCTCGTTCCGGAAAATATAGTTCTCAAAATGGACACATCTTTCTTTATGACAAGGACTGAGGCCAGAAGCTCACATGCCGATTCACACCTTGGACATGTTTTTGACGACGGACCAGCCCCCACCGGCAAACGTTACTGTATGAATTCTGCCGCTCTCAGGTTTATTCCTGTCGAAGATCTTCAGAAAGACGGCTACGGGGAATATCTCAAGTTCTTTAAATAAGTATCTGCCGCTTATCAATGCATCCTTTGACAGTTTCAGGCTTATCCATTAAGATAATAAACTATTAAAGGGCTAGGGATTATTGATGAAATTCAGGGAAAAATGTGAAATTGTCGAAAGGAAAAATTTCTCTCATTATCTTTACCTGAAGATGAAGACCGATAGGATAGCAGGAGAGGTAAGCCCTGGCCAATTTATTAATATAAGGGTAAACGAATCTTTCGATCCTTTTCTCAGAAGGCCGATGAGTGTTTGCGATAGGGATGGAGACTTTATTTCCGTACTCGTCCAGATCAAGGGCAGGGCCACAAAAATATTGTCGGAAAAGAGAGAGGGCGATTTTCTCAATATCATCGGTCCGCTGGGCAATACCTTTCCCCTGACATCAAGAAAAGCCATTTTCGTCGCTGGCGGGATAGGCGTAGCACCTTTACTCTTTTTATCAAGGATATTAAAGCCTGAATTTATGCTTTTAGGTGTCAAAACATCCGAATTTCTTCCAGATCTGGAAGCCTTTCCTGATAATATGGAAATTATTATCTCTTCAGACGACGGGAGTACAGGAACTGAGGGAAGCGTTCTCGAACTTCTGAAGGGAATTAATCTGGAGGGAAAGACCTTATACGCCTGTGGTCCTAATTCTATGCTTCGCGAACTGAGCGAAGAGATAAAAAAATTCAGGGATATCGATGCCTTTTATTCGATCGAAACGATTATGGGCTGCGGATTCGGAGTATGCAAGGGATGTTCTGTTGAAACCGTTGAGGGAAACTACCGGCTTGCATGCATTGACGGGCCTGTATTTCGCTGGGACGGAGTAAAGTTGTGAACTGGAAGAATCTTTTCATCTCAGGGCTGGTCCTTGGATTATCCCCCCTGAGTATGAGGGTTGATCATACTCTTTTCCTTTATGCCCTTTTCGGTTACGGGCTATGTGCATTTTCTTATTCATTTAAAAGCCTTAGTTCATACTGGGATTACCTGATCATCGGCGATCTGGCCTTGGTACTTGCTGCGGGTATTCTCAATTATTTCAGTCTTTACTTATTTTTCCAGTACTTGTTTCTGACGCTGCTGTTTGCAGATTTTTCCGAAACTATCAGATACGCATCCATGCATTATATAAGCATTATGATGCTTTTTTTAACCGGGACGCTCATAACTCTTTATTTCGGAGGTTTGTTTGGACAAAAAGGTCTGACAAACCTGGCGGTATTCCTGTTTTATTTTTTATATTTCATGGCCGGTGCGGTGATAGTTATAGGGTATAGAAAGCCGGATTAGAGATCTGATGTTACTAAGCAAATTTTTTACGGTTCATGAATTCATCGAAATTCCCGACGATTATTATTCCCTTTTTATAAAGGATGACTTTTTCATATTCTTCCTGTATGAGGGTAGTTGAGCGGTCGATGGAAACCGATACTCCGCCATATATAGACTGTTTCGCTATTATAACCCTGTCGAGTTCATCGTTTGAATTTTCGCTTTCCATCAGGGTCTTTTTTTCATCCTCAAGTTTTGTTCTCTTTAAGACGAATTCATTGTACTGCTTGACTTTCATCGCTAATTCCTGTTTTTTTTCAGCGGGCAGAGATGTTACCTTGGCGCCTATGATTTTTATTACTTCTATTATTTTTTCGAGTACTGCGATCTGCCGGGTCAGTTCACCGTGTTCCTTTTCATATTTAAGTAAAAAACCGTATAAATCTGCCTGTCTGAAATTAGTAAGCTTTACCGATGTTGGTTTTTTTTGGCGGTTACCTATCATATTAGCTATAATTTCAAGGCCGGCTTCTATTTCCCCTCCTTCTATCCTTCCTTCCCCCTTTTCCATTCGGATAGCTTTTTTTGCCATCAGCTTGGAATCAAAAACGAAATCATTGATCAAAATATTTCCATAGGCCTTTATCGCTGCGTTTTGTGCAAACTGAGCCTGAACATTTTCCCCTGCAAAAACCGAGGAACTTATGCCGCTGATCCCTCCCCTTATAAGCACGTTGCCGTTTTCCGATTTGATTTTTGAATTGAAGGCATCCCCGATTATTTCAATATCCTGTCCGGCAACTATCATGCAGTCTGCTTCAACATTGCCTTTGACCAGTACCTTGCCGTCATGCTGTATTGGAGGAGAACCTGAAGTCATGGTGCGGGAAATTTCCAGGAGGTTGGATGGCATAACTAATTCCTTTACGTTTATTCGATGAGATTAAGCAGCGTCAGCAGGCCGTTTTTTTCATCGGAACAATTAACAGCAGAAATATCAGCGATGATATTGATATGATCGGAATTGGTAAATATTTCCCGTACAGATTGTGTTATGGAATTTTTTAAATCATTAATGTCATTTTCAAATATCTCCGGCAGGACAAGTAGCAGCCTGGTTGTTCCGTATTGCAACAAACTGCCCGTATTCGGCATGAGGAAGGATATTTTCTCACGTAGAGCCGTTAATTTTTCCGACGTTGCCTGATCGCCGAATTTTTTAATATATTTCGACAGGTTGGAAAGCTTTACCATGATAAGGTGCATTGAAACGCCGAAATTACGCGCTTTTTCAATCTCCTTCTGAAGGAATTCAAGGACTGATTCAAAGGGTTTAAGGCTTATTTCCCGGTTTATTCCTATCTGCTTGGTAAGAGCGAGAGGAGGAGCGATCTGGGAAGCGATTATGGAAAACAGGTTTATCAATTCGAGGTTGTCGGTATTTATGGAGTAATTTTTAAAACTGAAAATAAATATTGCCCCGATCTTTGTCCCGCTTGATATGAGTGGCATGAAAAGATAACTATCCTCATTAAGAACGGCTTCAGCAAGTCTTGCCGGGATTTTCAAAACACCGGCACAATTGGAAAGAAACAGATTTTCTTCTTCTGATTTCAGTGCAAGTGGCTTGTTTAAAAGGCTTTCAGGTAGTCCTATGACTTTTCTGACAACAGGGCCATTTTCCTCGAAGGATAGCAGAATGGCCTTGCTCACGCCGAATCCAGTAGTAATCGTCTCAGTTATAAGTGTAAGGACAGACTGATAGTCGTCGCTGGAATTTATTACCTTGCTGATTTCATAAAGTGATGAAAGTTCACTCAATTTTTTCTCGAGGGCACCATAAAGCCTTGCATTTTCCATAGCTATTCCTGACAGAGAGGCTATGGTAAAAATGAAATCGCTTTCATCGGCAGAATAAGAAGAACCGTCCTCCTTCAGTCCGAGTACAATAAATCCCGTTAATTTCTCCCTGTTTTTTACCGGGACTATCAGCCCGGCTTTTTTCCCCTTCAGCAGTTCATATTGAAGGGTGTATTCACTCAAGTCCTCAATAGGGATCGTGCCTTTTAAATTGCTTAAAAATAAGTTGAATGATCCTTCGGAAGGAATCATATCAAGATCGGCGAAACCTTTTTTATCTATCAGGTGGGCCCCTGAATCCGAAATTTTATAAACAGCGACATCCGATATCCTGAACTGGCCCATGAGGGTAAAAATAATAATCTGGATCAGCTCCTGAAGATGAAGGGTCGAATTTATCTCTTTTCCGATATCAAAAATGGTCTGCATATCAAGGAGCTTGCGGTCAAGCTTACCCTTTACGGATTTCAGATAGTCTTCAATATTATTTTTCAGGTTCTTGATAAGTTCCGGATCGCCGGAAAAACTGCCGATAATTTTTTCTATTTGATCAATTTCCCGGCCTTTTTCTGTATACCTGAGTGCTCTGCTTCTCAGACCCATTTAAGCGATTTCCTCTCATATACCTAATTTGCTTAAAATTTTAACATAAAGATCATAATACTCTGATTTCGCGAATTCCTTAATCTTTTCTTCCGGAAGGCTTTCAAGGAGATTGTCCAGATAACCAAGAACCTTCCTTAGTTCATCCTTGGAAGAATCGCTTAATATGTCTATTTTATTTTCTATAACCTCTTCTGTAATTTCTTTGTTATCAATATTATTAAATTCATAAGCGCCCTGAGATATCTTTCCTGCCTCCGGCAGGCTCTCTTCTATCCTGTTCATATCATCAAAGGAAATCTCGACATTCTCCTCTTCCATGACCGGAATATTATTTTCAGTCTTTACCTCCGGAACCTCGGGGGCAGATGGTGTTTCATAATCAAGCACTGTTTCTTCTGATATATCGATTTTATTAAGTTCATCAAGTGACAGCGCAATAGGCTCGTCCTCTTCAATCTCAGAAACATCAGGTATAGCCGACAGATCGAAATTAAAATCCATTCCTGAAGATTCTTCTTTTGCAGGGGTATTTTCCTCTATCCTCAAGTCAATTGGAGGAATAAAATTCTCCTCTTTTTCAGGCTCCTCCTGTATAAAATTAATTTCTTCTTCAACCTTGGATTCCTCGATAATCGGGATTTCGCTAAGATCTTTCTGAACTGACTTTCCTTCATCGGCTTTGAAGCCACTGTAAATAAGCTTGTCCAGCTCACTTCCTTCTATGGAAATTATGTCATCCTCTGAAGAAATGGGCTCATTGATTGAAGCATGTCTACCTGCATTATTAGATGCCCCTGACTCTTCTTTCTCTTCAGGAGCTTCGTCCTCCATAAAAGCTGGAACTACAGGTATTTCGGGTTCAGTAATGTTTTGAATAGAATCTAAATTTGGTAATGGAATGACTTCGCTTTGATCTTCAGGCTGAGTCTCGAGTTTTTCAAAGGATATTTCATCCATAGAAGATGAAATGCCTTCCGATTTAACTTGACCGTCTGTTTTTTCCTGGGGTGAGATATCGCTTAGATCATTGAGCTCCACATCATCAAGAGTAATTGTCTCAATATTCATATCAGTTATTATATCGTCTATAATTTCATTTTTATCATCCGGCATAGGCGAACCTCGCTTTTATTATCCAGAAATATTCAGGCTGTTGTTTTTAAGAGATCCCTCAACATTTCTTTCTTTTTTTAATAATTCTTCCCATGCTCCTTTCAAAGTGTTGAGAAGATTGAGAACCTCGTTTATTATTTCGGAGTTCTTCTCGATATTACTCTCGAGAAGACGCCTGTTCATATAAAGATACAGGCTGTACAAATTATGGGCTATTTCTCCCGCCTCGAAATTAAGAGAGGTCATCAGTTCCGAAATAATATCCTGGGCCTTTATTATATTGTTGTTTGCGATGTCAAGTTTCTTGCTTTTAATGCCTTCCTTGGCGATATTAAGAAATTTAATGGCGCCTGCGTAGAGCATAACTACCAGCCGCAGACCGCTTGCGGTCTCAATTTCAACTTCCCGGTAATTTTTATATCCCTCCATGCAGACCCCGCTTTCAAAAAATTCGCAGTTTTAAAAAAAAGTTGCTCCTATTCTAAATCGGCATGAAAAGACCATTTCTTTAAGTGCTCACCTCAATTATGAAACAATATTATCTGTTGAGCAAACCTGTAAAATATGGCAGAGCCTGCCCTCTTTCATTTATCTTTATTCTTACGAAAGGCGTCAAAGAGGTCCATCGGCAGCGGGAATACCACAGTAGTAGCGTTTTCTGATGAAATTTCTATCAATGTCTGTAAATAACGAAGCTGTATGGTGATTTTTTCCTGGCTCATCACTCTTGCGGCCTCGAGAAGCTTCTGTGAAGCCTGCAGCTCTCCATCGGCTTTTATTATTTTTGCCCTTCTTTCCCTGTCTGCCTCGGCCTGCATAGCCATAGCGCGTTTCATCTCCTGGGGCAGAACCACATCCTTTACCTCTACATTTGAAACCTTGATACCCCATGGATCAGTGGAGAGATCGATGATCTCCTGAAGCCTGGCATTGATCTTATCTCTCTGGGCTAAAAGATCATCAAGTTCGGATTGTCCGACCACACTTCTGAGGGTTGTCTGAGAAATCTGCGATGTTGCGAACATGAAATCCTCCACTTCAATAATAGCCTTTTCAGGATGAATGATGCGGAAGTAAACAACGGCATTCACGCTGATTGAGACATTATCTTTAGTAATAACATCCTGTGGCGGTACATCCAGGGTAACGGTTCTTAAGCCGACCTTTACCGGTCTGTCGATCCCGGGAATTATTATGACAAGACCGGGTCCCTTGACTTTGTAGAATTTCCCCAGCCTGAAAACAACAAGCCTTTCATATTCAGTCACGATTTTAATGACTAGAAAAAGAACAATTATCAGAAAAATTGCAACGTAGATATAGGTTAACATAAATAAAGCTCCCTTTTTTATTTTATCAAATTCAGAAGTAATGAAATCTAATTAATCAGGAGATGTAATTATATGTTAAATTTACGTTTATTTAATGTCAAGCATTTCCATATAATAAAGAAAACCCTCCCTATGGAGTTTTCACCATCGGGAGGGTACTATCCGGGATATTAAACTATATTGCATCTTCGCCTTTCTCATCCGTTCTGACCCTTATTGCGTCGTCAACGGGATGGATAAATATCTTTCCATCGCCGATCTCCCCAGTATAAGCTGCTTCCCGTATCGCTTCTGCAATCCTTTTCACTTCTGAATCTTTCACGATGATCTCAATGCGTGTCTTTGTGATCAGGTCTATTATGTATTTTTTCCCACGGACATTTTCTTCCATGCCATGCTGTTTTCCATGGCCTTCTATCTCGCTGATCATAATGCCGGGATGTCCTGTGGAATCGAGAGCTGTGACTATAGCTCCCGCTTTTTCCGGTCTGACTATAGCCTCAATTCTTTTCATATTGTTCCTCCTCTGTAGCCATTATGACACTTTATTTGCAAAAATTATGCCAGAGCTATTTAAAATTTAATCAATTATAGTGATAATTATATGTACTGCATTTAATTAAAATAAATAAAAAAAAGATTAAATATGATTATATTATATACATATTTTATTAAATTGGGCTATTTATCATGCTAATAATAAAAATACGCTTATTAATTAATCATAATATTTAAATAGATTATTTATTATCCATAATATATATTTATGCATGATTTTTAATCATAAATTGAATACATTTTTTGATCCTTGGTGAAAATCAATTTTCCGTTATTATCCAATAAAGCTTGCATAAATTAACCAGGCAGTATAATTAAATTCTTCCTTACAATTTATTGCAATTTGGCATTATATTTGCAAATTATGCTTATTGATTTCTGATAGGAGGTATTATGAAAATATCGAAAATGAAATTCTGGGTCGGATTGGCGTCAATGGGTTTCCTGCCGGCAGCCGGGCTTTTCGCGGAGAGTGCTAAGCCTGGACCGGTAATAAATTCAGGAGATACCGCATGGCTTTTAACGTCATCCGCTCTTGTGCTGCTTATGACAATTCCTGCTCTGGCGCTTTTCTATGGCGGACTTGTCAGAAAAAAGAACATTTTATCCGTCATCTATTACA
>Ga0187770_10000213_pt1 | contig 28346 bp, 22 predicted proteins | sample 0116_SJ02_MP02_2_FD_133154 | JGI IMG/M metagenome (GOLD analysis project Ga0187770, IMG submission 133154) | Tropical peat soil microbial communities from peatlands in Department of Meta, Colombia - 0116_SJ02_MP02_20_MG | ecosystem: Environmental > Terrestrial > Soil > Wetlands > Peat | place...
GCAATAAACGCCGTGGTTCTTGGCGACTTCGGGAGCCACGAACCCCCCGACGCCCGTGATCCCATCCCTCGCGAACATGACTCCGCCGGGGTCGAAGTCGAGGAGGACGTCGCCCGAGGCGACGACGACCTGGCCGCTGCCGGACTCCGGCCTGGGCAACTTGAGATACGCCGGGATCAGGCGGTCGAAGATTGTCGTTCCCGCGGCGCCTCCCGAATCTCCCGGCACCGGAACGAATATCTTGCCCCGCGGCCCGTAGGGAGGCAGACGCTTGGAATCACCCCCCGCGTGCACGATCAGAATACGAAGCCCATCGAGAGTATCCGCCCACGCTTCGGGGCCCGCGCGTCGCCCTCCACCCCTATGCTCCGCCCCTCGCTCGAGGCCGAGGATGTGATGGAGACAGTGAACGGTGCTTCCCCCCGAGCCGATGCGTCGGCCGCCGGGGTCCGGGACAACGAGGATTCTCTTTGCGCCGCTAGCCAGACCGAGCGATCTTCTGAGATCGATCTGCTTCTTGTAGGCCGCTGCCTGCTTTTCGTTGGAGGCAGTGACGACCAGGTAGTCCCACTCGGGGGAAAAGCCGATTGTCTTGCTCTCGGACACGATTTTTTTCGGTCCTTGGCCAATTCCGTAGGAGATCGGAATTTATCAGAGGGTCAGCGGCAAGTCAAGGTTCACTGCCTCTTTGTCGGCTCTGAAATAAACGTGCGCTGTCTCCGTTTTATCCCTTGACATCCCGCCTCGGCTTTTAATAAAATTCCCACATCTTTTTTCCCATCCGGAAAAGGACGAGGAAGGGTATTAAGTTGGGAACATCCGTCACTGAGAAAAGGGCAGCACGGGTTTCCTCCATCAGTTCCGGATCTTCTGATGCGCGTGTCGCCGTACCTATCTTCACACCGCCACTCGCCACGGCATTCGCACGCGCGTTTGCGCTTGTATCCGTGCGTCGCCCTTTAAATCCCCGGGCTCGCCTGATTTAGATCTCGGTGACGGTTCGGCGCGGCGTTATCAAGGCCGCGCCCGATGTAGGACTTATGGACATTGGCGCCCGAAGTCCAGACGCCCTTTGGCGCCCAACGGCGGTAGCCTGCCGGAAATTCGGGATATGGCAAACGGGGACATGTAACAATTCTCTTGAATTGGTACGTGTCCCAAGTTTGCCTGCACCTTTCCCGTGAATTTTCGTGCGTGTCCCATGATTGCCGCGCCGCCTGATGTCTTGCTTATTGCATGTCCCGTTTAGCTAGAATCACCATTGCCGGCTATCCCCACCAGGTCACCCAGCGGGGGAACTACGAGCAGCGGGTCTTCGAGGAGGATGCGGATTTCGAGCTCTACCTCAAGTGGCTCGCCGAATGCGCGGCAAGCTACGGCGTCGATATCTGGGCCTACTGCCTGATGCCGACCCACGTCCACTACGTATGCGTCCCCAAGGCCGACGGCGCCCTCTCCCGGGCCTTCAACACGCTCCACATGAAGTACGCCCAGCACTTCCACGGCAAAAAGAACATGACCGGCCACCTCTGGCGGGGGAGGTTTCTCTCCTGCGTCCTGGACGACACGAGCGTCTTCGAAGAGGTCCGTTTCATCGAGAACAACCCCGTCCGTGCTGGCCTCGTCGAGCTCCCCGAGCAATATCCCTGGTCGAGCGCGCGCCACCACGTCCGTGGCACGCCTGACCCAGTCGTCGGCGACGCCTGCTTCCTACGACAGGCGATCGACGACTGGCATTCTTACCTCGCCGCGGAAGCAGACAATTCGGTGCTCGATCGAACCTGGCAGAGCCTCAAGACCGGCCGCCCGGCCGGCGACGAGAAATTCGTGCACGGGCTTGAGCGGATCGCGGGGCGCCGGCTCTCGGCGCTTCCCCGAGGGAGGCCGCGGAAGATAAACGCTAGAGTGTCTTTAGGTTGATCATGGACGCGACAAGCTCTTCGTCGAATATCCAATCGGAAAATCACCTGTTAGAGAGGAGCCTCCGATGAAAAGGGCAATGGTCTGCGGGGCCGGCGGGTTCATAGGCAGCCACCTCGTCAAGAAACTCAAAAAAGAAGGCTACTGGGTCCGGGGCGTCGACATCAAGAAACCCGAGTTCTCGCCCACGGCCGCCGATGAATTCCTGCTCCTCGACCTTCGCGAGCGCCCCAACGCGGTCAAGGCCCTCTCCGGCCGCCTCGACGAGGTTTACCAGTTCGCCGCCGATATGGGAGGCATGGGCTTCATCCATTCGGCCGAGACCGAGATCATGCGCAATAGCCTTCTCATCAACATCAACATGACCTACGCGGCCGCCGAGGTCCGCATCCCGCGCTATTTTTTTTCCTCCTCGGTCTGCATCTATCGGGACATGAAGCCGGGCGAACCCGAAATGACCGAGGAACAGGCCTATCCAGCCTTCCCGGACAATGAATATGGCTGGGAAAAGCTCTACTCGGAGAGGATGGCCCTGGCCTTCGGCCGCCGCTACGGCATGGTCGTCCGGATCGCCCGCTTCCAGAACTGCTACGGCCCCGAGGGGACGTGGACGGGCGGCCGCGAGAAGGCCCCCGCCGCAATCTGCCGGAAGGTCGCCGAGGCGAAAGACGGCGGCACGATCGAGGCCTGGGGCGACGGCTCAGCCATCCGCTCCTATACCTACATCGACGACATGCTGGAGGGCATCTACCTTCTCATGCACTCGGACATCGGTGTGCCGGTCAACATCGGCTGCCCCCAGTACGTCTCGGTCCAGGAGCTTATCGACACGGTCTCGGAGGCCGCGGGCAAGAAAATCCGCGTCAAGTGGATCGCCGGTCCCGTAGGAGTCCAGTCCCGCAACTTCAGCAACGAAAAGATCTATTCTCTCGGCTGGAAGTCCCGCTTTTCCCTGAAGGACGGGATCGCGCTCACCTATCCCTGGGTGGCCGAGCAGGTCCGGAAAACCAAATAAGGAACGCCGCATGTCAGACAAGAAAAAAGCACTTATCACCGGCATCACCGGCCAGGACGGCTCCTACCTCGCCGAGTTCCTTCTCTCCAAAAACTACGAAGTCCACGGCATCGTCCGGAGGTCGAGCTCGGTCAACCGCACGCGTATCGACCACCTCCACCGCGACCCCCATCTCCCGACGACCCGCCTCTTCCTCCATTACGGGGACCTCGCCGACTCAGGCCAACTCACGGAGATCATCTACAACATCAAGCCCAACGAGATCTACAACCTCGCCTCCCAGAGCCACGTCCGCGTTAGCTTCGACCTCTCCGAGTACACGGGCGACATCACGGGCCTGGGGACGACCCGGATCCTCGAGGCCGTCCGCCGCAGCGGGAACAAGGCCCGGTTCTACCAGGCTTCGAGCAGCGAGATGTTCGGCGACGCCCCAGCCCCCCAGAGCGAGACGACGCCGTTCCAGCCCCGGAGCCCCTACGCCGTGGCCAAGGTCTACGCCTACTGGATGGTCCGGAACTACCGCGAGGGCTACGACCTCTTTGCCTCGAACGGGATCCTCTTCAACCACGAGTCCCCGCGGCGCGGCGAGAACTTCGTCACCCGCAAGATCACCCAGACGATCGCGCTGATCCTGGCGAATAAAGCGAAAAAGCTCTACGTCGGAAACCTCGACGCCAAGCGGGACTGGGGCTACGCCCCCGAGTACGTCGAGGCCATGTGGCTGATGCTCCAGCAGAAGACCCCCGACGACTACGTCATCGGGACGGGGGAGACCCACTCGGTCGACGAGTTCGTCACGCAGGCCTTCGATTACGTCGGCCTCGACCGGCGTAAATACATCGAGATCGACCCGAGGTTCTTCCGTCCGACGGAGGTCCCGGAGCTCCGGGCCGACCCGGCCAAGGCCCGGGCGAAGCTCCGGTGGTCCCCGAAGGTCGGATTCGGCGAGCTCGTCAAGATCATGGTCGATGCCGACCTCGAGCAGATGGGCGTCAAGTCGCCGGGCGAGGGGAGGAAGATCGCCCTCGAGAAAGGCTTCGAGTGGCTGCCGGAAGTTCGGCAGCCATGAAGATCGTGGAGAGATGAGCAAGAAGAAGCGGGTTTTGGTCACCGGTGCGACGGGCTTTGCCGGCAGGTATCTAGTTCGCGCGTTGGAGGAGGATAAGGCTGCTGAATTCGAGGTTTACGGGACGTCTTATCCCGAAACGCCCGAGGCTTCCGATAAGCGGACGTATTTCCTGGACGTGCGCTCGGAAAAAGACGTTGTAAAGCTGGTCGGCGAAATCAGGCCCGATTGGGTCTTCCACCTCGCGGGCATCTCCAGCGTACGCTTTTCCTGGCAGATTAGGAGAGAGACGATCGAAACGAACGTCCTCGGCACCCATAATCTTCTTGAAGCCGTCAGGCAGAACGCGCCCGCGGCCAGGGTGCTTTTCATAAGCTCTTCGGATGTCTATGGATATGGCGGTCATCCGGGCAAGCCCCTAACGGAGGAAGCGCCTTTCGAAATCACGAGCCCTTACGCATATTCCAAGATCGTCGGAGAAATGTTGTGCGGCTTTTACGGAAAAGTCGAGAATCTCGATATCGTCATCGCACGGCCATTCCCACATACGGGCCCGAGCCAGTCGCCTGATTTCGTCTGCTCGGACTGGGCGCGCCAGATTGCACGAATCGAGAGAGGCGACAGCCCGCCAATCCTCAAGGTCGGAAACCTCAAAGTCCGGCGAGATTTCTGCGACGTCCGCGACGTCGCCAAGGCATACATCCTCCTCCTCAAAAAGGGCCGCCGGGGAGAGCCCTACAACATATGTTCGGGGAAGGCAGTCGCGCTCCAGGAGGTCCTGGATCTCCTGGTCAAGGAGGCCATGGTGAGCAAGCCTATCTCGATCGATATTGACCCCGCAAGATTTAGGAAGATCGACACGGCAATCCAGGTAGGCACCAACCAAAGAATATATGGAGAAATCGGCTGGTCTGCAAAGATTCCACTCCACCAAGGTCTACATGATCTGCTTGCATATTGGCGATATTGTCTTGATGGCAGGGTTTAAGGGATAGGAGGAGGAATAGGGTATTATTATTAGAGGGAACGCCTCGGTATATGATTATCCGGTCAGAATAAACGTCAAGATCGTAATAGGAAAGCGGCGATAAAATTAAGGTGGTGTATGCGTGTTATTGGACTGTTTTAAGCCAAAAAGCCTTAGAAAACCGGAGGATTAACCTACTGGAATCGTCCGCAATTTGCATGTTGCTGATATAGGTTATTAATTTGCAGATGTTCTCAATAACTTTGAAACCGGACGGCTATAATTCTTAATAAAGCTTAAATAGCATTGGCGAAGACCATGGGTTTGACGGAAGAAAAAAAGAGATAAATTTCGATCTATGACAGCCAACGAACCACAGCATGTCTTGTTTAGCAAAAAAGGGCAGGTGATATACCTATGGCCATATCTAGAGTGGGGGGGTGCACAAATCTATTTTGCAGGCATTATGAAACTCGCCAAACTAAGATATGAAATACTCGCGGCTATGCCCCTTTCATCAGATAGAAAGCTTATAGGCTATATGGAACGCATCGGAATCGATTGTGAATTTTTCCCAGCACATCTAGATACTTCCCAAGCCCGGTTTTTATGGGCGAAGATACGACGACGAATCAAAAACGCTTATTGTTCATTTGTGATTTTCAAATATTTAAGCCGGAAGCCACTGAAACGCATTATCCTGCACTTAGACATCGCTCCTTGGTCTTCTTTCCTGCTGCTTTCTTATCTTTCTATGCGTACGAATGTGAATGTGACCCTGCATATCGCTATGCCTAGAGCGTCTTTTTTGCGGCGATCCGAGTGGCAGTTCAAATTTAGAATTTTATCGCTTTTCCCACATTTTAGCCTCCTGGCTTCTAATAGAGACATGCTAGAAAGCTTGAGACGCTACTTGCCTTCCGATTATCTTTCCTCCGTTCCTATTGCCTATACTGGAGTTGATATCAACGAGATTAAGCGAGTATTGAACGCGCATTTAGATCGGCATTATTTATGTAGAAGGTATGGGCTGCCATCGCACCGGTTTCTTATTTTTTCCCTAGGCCAATTAATCCTAAGGAAGGGCAGTCTTGTGCTATTGGAGGCCGTGAAGGAGCTAAGAGTATTCCCAGATTGCCCGTTTTTTGTCTGGATTGGCGAGGGAGCACTAAGAAAAGATGTTGAACGGCTTATCGACCGAGATAGTATGCATGATTATTTCAAAATCATTAGGCCCGCTAATATTGGCCCGGATCGCTTCGAGGTCCTAGCGCTTGTATCTTTAGCTGATCTCTTTGTGCTTCCCAGCTTCAGTGAAGGGTTGCCTGGGGCGCTGCTGGAGGCTATGGCACTGGGCAAGCCGTGTATAGCTTCACGAATTAATGCAATACCTGAAGCTGTTAAAGACCATGAAACTGGTCTGCTTGTGCCAGCCGGTGACAGCGTTGCTCTAGCTGCGGCAATAAGATTATTAATGAGCGATAATGTGCTTCGGGAGCGGCTTGCCCAATCAGGTCAAGCTTACGTAAATGAGCATTTCGATGAGAGAATTGCAGCGCAAATCACAATGCATCATTACGAAGCTTATCGTCGAAGGCAATAACTTGAAAAGACTCAGCGCTTCTCGAAATGCAATGTTTGGTTTATTGGGGTGGTTAATCCCTCTAGGCTTTACATTCGCGTTGACACCTTTTATCGTGCATGGACTTGGCCCGGCATCCTATGGCTTGTATGTATTGGTGATGGGAGTAATCGGCTATCTCACTTCGCTTAATTTTAACGTGGGGCGTGCTCTTACTCGGTATGTATCAACATTCCAAGCAAAAACGGAAACCGACCAGATTGGAGAAGTACTATCGTCGACTCTCTGGCTTTACTTGTTGATAGGTATCATCACAGCAGGCTGCATGCTGTTATTATCTAATTGGCTAATCAAAAAGGTACTGAATATTGCACCAGCACTCCAACCAGAGGCCAAACTTGCTATCTCGTGGGCAGCAGTTGTGCTCGTATTTACTTTTTTAAGTCAAGTTTTCGGAGCGATCCCACAAGCCCTGCAACGCTTTGATCTGTATGCCGTTGTTATAGCACTCAGCGGGGTCGCGATACTTATGGGAAATGCTGTAATGGTATGGCTAAGGCTTAGTGTATCGGCCATGGTTGCTTGGGTAGCCCTAGTAGCATGCTTGGCTAGTCTAGCTTTCATACTTATAAGCCGCCGTCTTTTGCCAGGCGTGCATCTAACTCGGCATTTCCGACGGCCATTGTTATTTGAATTGCTGAGGTTCAGTGTTGCGGTGACGGCCTATCAAGTATTCGGTAATCTTCTAGTCCTTTTTGAGAGAGGTTGGCTAACACGTAGGCTAGGGGCTGAAACGGTAAGTTACTATGTTGTCCCTATGACTATCGCTACTTATATACATTCCTTTATTGCCAGTATAACGCTTGTAATCTTTCCAATAGTGAGCGAAGCAAACGCCTTAGGCGATAAGGCCCGTCTGGAGCGAACCTATACCCGTGCCTGCAAGTACGTAAGTATTCTCGTTGTATTCGCTGTAGTTACGTTAGTGATTAGTGGTCAGCGGCTCTTATCCGAATGGATGGGAGCAAATTTCGCATCCAAGACTGCCGGAGTCTTAAAAGTGCATGCTAATGCAATGGGATTAGTGGCGATGGGGATAGTGCCTTGGCAATTGGCCGACGGTCTAGGATTCCCTAAATGGAATGCATTCCTGGCTTTGTTTTGGTTGATAACAGCGGCCTTTATTACGGTATGGCTAACTCCTTTCTTTGGAATTCTCGCTCCTGCCTGGGGGAGGTTGGTAGCGGTGCTTAGCGTGCCGGCTTATGCATTATTCGTCGAGCATCGCGTATTTGGACATTCCTTATGGAAGCTATGGAGAAAAATGGCATTTTCTTTGGTTCTGGCTGGAGGGCTGACTGCGGCCGTGCAATACATAATACAAAGTAGAAGCCCGTTAATCGGATGGACTGTACTCCTGGTTAGCGTGGCATCAAGCGGTTTAGTATATCTAAGCGTTTTATGTATAGTTGACTTTGTTGGCTACGACGAGAGGGCCCAATTGCGATGCATCTTTGCTCGGCTTATGACTCAATTTACAGTTGGCCAGCCCAAATAGATTATTGAGATGCCTGAAAAGAGGGAAATTTTATATGCGTTTGTTGTTAGTGTGCGCATCAGATGATGAATAAGAAGCCCCGGCCACAGATTGTCCAACGGATAGAATACCTGAAGGAATTGTGTCGAGAGAAGACAGTGCTTCACCTCGGTTGCACTGATTGGCCATATACAAAAATGCGGTTAAAATTGGGCACCTTGCTACATATAGAGCTACAAGAGATCGCGCATGAACTATGGGGTTTTGATTATGATCGGAACGGATTAGATCTGCTGACACAGCTCGGTCTTAAGAATCTATATCATGTTGACTTAGAGCGTTTAGAGACTGTGAATATAAAGAAAGAATTCGACATTGTATTGGCAGCCGAGATAATTGAGCATTTATCAAACCCAGGCCTCTTTCTAAGTGGAATACAACGCTTTATGGGACCCCATAGCACTTTGGTAATCACTACCATTAATGCTTACTGCGGTATGCGTATGAGCATATATGCGTTGCGCGGCAGAGGCGGCCTTGCTGAGCCTGTTCATCCGGATCATGTTGCTTACTATTCCCATTCAACCCTACTCCATCTAATTTCTCGCACAAATCTCACTGCAAGGCGTTTTTTGTTCTATGATGTCGGCCAAGAACACCGTCCTTATAACCGTTTTTATCTCAACTGGATCAACGATATGTGCGTACGTATTGCGCCGCAACTTGCTGATGGCCTCATCTTGGAGTGCGGGCTGGGTCAACTTGCTACTTAGGCGACGGTATGTTGCTGACTATTTATGGTAATCGATTGGTCGATATGCGATTTAATATCATGTGGCAGAATGGCCACATATGTAACCGTAGCCAGCAACGAATTCGACAATTATCTTTATAGAATGCCTTATTTTGCCAGTTAGTTTAGGGCCAAAATGAATTCCGGTCGGGCACATATTGAAATTGTAACGCCCGTGCATAATCGGAAATCCATAACTCTACAATGCTTAAGAAGCCTCTCTGTAATCGACAGTGCGGGTCTTGAAATCCACATTATTGTCGTTGATGATGGATCAACAGATGGCACGTCAGAAGCTATTCGCGAACATTTCCCCAAAGTGGAAGTTGTGCACGGCAATGGCGCCCTCTTTTATACAGGGGGGACCAACCGCGGCATTAGCGTAGCGCTTTCCAAGAAGTCTGATTATATTCTGGCTATTAATGATGATTCTATCTTCGATAACCAATTCTTACAACGTTTAGTAGAATGCGCAAATAGCCACCCAAGATCTATTGTCGGTCCGTTACTATTATTATGGGATCAACCGCAACGCGTCTTTCAAGTTGGCGCACGTTGGGATACATGGTATGGAGGTTGGAGGCATCCAACGTGTTTATGGGCCAACACTGTTCCCAAGACGCCTTGGGAAGTTGAGATGATCGCTGGGAATTGTGTTTTATATCCTGTGGAAGCAATTAAACAAGTTGGCTTGATGAATGAAAAGCTCTTCCCACACCAATTTGGAGATGCCGAGTATACCGTACGGCTGCGTCGCGCGGGATGGAAACTTATTATTGAACCTGCAGCATATGTTTGGTGTCAACCAAATACGATCCCAAGCCCGTTGAGAACGCTCAGTATGAGAAAGCTTATCAAGATATTATTCCGAGATCGGCTAAGCCAACAAAATCTAATTGGGCAAGCCATTTTTTTCTGGGAATCAGGCCCTTCTCATTTAAGAGGTTTAGCAGCGTTCGGGATCAGTTTATTCCGACTATCTTTAAGATTCATGAGGTTGAACTCGTGGCCAGACTGGCCAGACCCTCCTATCGGGTCGGCGGAGACCGTGCATCGAATAAAAATCGAATGATGCAATAATCGTTGCAAAGGCCTATTAAATAAAAAATCGATATTGAAGAAAATCATTCATTTAATAAATTGAACTTTAGAGCTTGCATGCTACTTAAAAGTAGTAGACTATGCCGCTACTATATTTGTTGTACGAAAATTCAATGTACCTTAAGAATCCCTTAAATCGTTTTTAATTTAGCCTGCATTATTGCTAATTTTCTAAGCAACACCAAGGAGAATGAATATACATATAGGATTGGCTTTAATACACGGATTGGTATTATATTTATATGTTACCTAAACATGCCCGGAAAATACTCGTTATAGTAAGTATTAAGAGCATCGCGCCACTGATGACGCGTATCGAGCCATTATGATAGTTCGCCCTGAGAAAAAGAAGAGGACTAATACGATTAGAGCTGTGTCCCGGAAAAGGGGCTCATTAATAATTGCTGTAGTATTACTTTCATGTGCACTTTTTGTTGCGATAACCCTGAAACGCTCGTTGGTTTCCTCAATTCCGGTTGAGCGCAGTTATCTAATACCTTGGATCATATTGGTGTTAGTTATAACTCTTGTCCCAGCTGTGGTCTTGATCAAACGAAGAAGATTTCGGCTTTATAATCCGCTTGTTTATGCGACTTGGTCTTTTTTTATCCCTGTTTTTGTTTTTGGATCTGGCTATCTCTTAAATGGCAATTACCAGCCTTGGGTACTAAATATCGTGTATGACCCAAAGTATTACCTTCCCTTAGCGCTGATTCTTGTGGCAATCGGATTTGTAGGGCTTTCCATCGGTTTCGCTCTTCCTATAGGGAGGCAGGTAGGATTGATTATCAAAGAACACTTGCCACGCTGGGACTTCGGTCCCAATCTGCTTTTGGCACCTGGCGTTTTCCTAATTATTATTGGACAGGGCATGGGGTTAGTCGCATATTTACAAGGCTCATATGGATACCAATATAATGCCTATGAAGTTTCTACGCTTGGAACATTTTTCTATTCGTTCTTTCTGTTATATTATTTGGGAGTATTTTTAATTTGGTTTGCGGTCTTTCGGAAATTCAAATTTGCTCCTCGCCATCTTCTTTTAATATTGCTGCTAATAAGTTCGATGTTATTCTCGGCTTTGATGGGAGGCGGGAAAGGCGGCTTCTTCAATTACATAATAATAGTTATACTAGCTTACCTACTCGCGGGTCGCCGGCCGAAATTGAAACAGGGCATGTTCATAACCTCAATACTCGTAGTGGCTATAATAGTCGGGACGATTTACGGTATTGGCTTCCGTCAACGCAAAAGTGAGCAAGCAACTATAGGTTTGTGGGACTATATTGGCCTGATCGGGAATACGATCCAGAGTATTACGCAGCACGATAATAGCATTGGTGTTGGCCAGGCAATTCAATCGGTTCAGGAAAGAGTTGAAGATCTAAGTTCTTTTGCTGTGATTGTCAGCAATTATTCGCGTCTCCGCCCCCTAGAAGAACAATATGGATTAGATAATAATATATGGACCTATACTTGGACAGCATTTATCCCACGCTTCATTTGGCACAATAAGCCCTTAGTTTCGGATGCGCGCGCGATCGGAGCTTTATACTTTGGATATGGCAATAATTCATTCGCAATAACTCCGATGGGCGACTTGTTGCGTAATTATGGCCCTGTGGGTGTGCTATTAGGGATGGCTTTGCTTGGACTGCTATTGCGGATAATGTATAGCGCACTTGTGGAGAATCAGTCCATTACTGCAGGCCATGCCGCATTGTACGCGATGCTCCTATCAAGTGTATCATATGAGGGATTTTATGGGACAATAGTTCCTAGCATGATGCGGCAGGGTTTTGTAATCATTATTGGACTATTTATTGTGAATACTTGGATCATGTTGCGTAGGAAAAGCATGTTTCGTAATTATTCCCTTCGAAAGGGGGTATCTCCCCTAGGACAATAAGATCCTATGCGGTTTCCGTTTTTTTAATCTTTTCCCCGTTTAAGAAGAAATGATTTTGGAGTATTTCAATGAGCGTCGTATATAGCATCGGTGGGCGACCATCTTGAGTGATTGTGGTCTTTCCTTATTCAGCAATATTGCACAAGATAAAATATTCATGTCGAATCAGCATAATTTATTTGGAAGTTTAGTCCAGCACACTTAAATGGCTCTCGCCATAGCTAGATAGCGTTCTTTTGATCGCATGGAATCTCATCATTCTAGAATCTATTATGCCTCGGAATTCTATTAATCAGTATTGCCGATGCAATCGGAAACGCTTCAAAGTATAGGCTAGGGTTTATTTGGATACGGGGTGTGATGCGCAATAATAAGATATGAATTTCCAATTATGCCCATTATTATAGATTGGATTCCTTGCCAATAAGCTTAATGAAAACAATATGCGAGTAACTTACTATCAGCGCCGACAACAATTGGCTAATTTTAGTATTGAACGTATTTTCTCTGATATGCGTCGGGCGCTCCCAGATTACATATATACAAAGATAGCCGTATCGCGCTTTCCCAGCAGAGGATTCTGGAGGCGTGGGTATAATGTTTTCGAGGCGGCTTTTAGGCAGGGAGATGTCAATCATATAACCGGGGACGTTCATTACTTGGCTTTCTTCTTGAAAAAGAGAAGGACATTGTTAACGGTCCACGACCTTATTTCTATACATAGATTAAGAGGGATACGAAGAGCATTTTTCCTTTTCTTTTGGTATTGGTTGCCTATCAAGCGGGTTTCTTTGGTGACAGTGATCTCAGAATCTACAAAAAATGAACTCTTGCGCCATATTAAAATCGATCCCAGGAAAATTAGGGTTATATACGATTGTGTTTCCGAAGATTACCAGTCTTCTAATAAAGATTTCAACACCGCTAAGCCACTTATCATTCAAATTGGAACAGGCTACAATAAGAACCTCTGCCGAGTGGCCGAAGCTCTCTATGACATACCTTGTCACCTTCGGATAATAGGAATGCCGAATGTCCATCAGCAGGAAGTTCTTCGAAAATATTATATAGAGTATTCGTTTATAGCTAATATTACAGACGCCCAAGTGGTCGAAGAGTATCGGGTGAGCGATATGCTCGTATTTGCATCGACATATGAAGGATTTGGGCTGCCGATTATCGAAGCTCAGGCGACAGGAAGGCCGGTGATTACAAGTAATATCATGGCGATGCCTGAAGCCGCGGGCGATGGTGCCTGTTTAGTCGATCCCTTTGATACGATGAGCATTCGCGAGGGCGTCTTGAGGATCATTGAAGATAAACAATACCGTGAAGAACTTGTACGTCGCGGTTTAGAAAATGTGAAACGATTTCGCCCGCATCGAATAGCCACAGAGTATTTTTCTATTTATCAAGAAATATATAAAAAACATTTCACCGCGGATACCTAGAGAGAACCGGGCGAATTATATGTGCGGAATAAATGGGATTTTGCGTTTGAACAACGACGCTAGCCCTATAGATCGTGATGAACTCATTCGGACTCGGGATTATATGGCAAAGCGCGGACCTGATTTTGCCAACGAGTGGATTTCGCCTTCGGGATTAGTGGGATTTGGACATCGTCGTTTGGCAATTATAGATTTATCCCCCAAAGGCATCCAGCCGATGCTCAGTAAAGATGGCCGATACGCAATTATTTTTAACGGAGAGATATATAATTATCGCGAACTACGAACCGAACTTGAGCATAATGGTTTTTCGTTTAATTCCCAAAGCGATACCGAAGTAATCCTGGCCCTTTTCATTCAAAAGGGTAGAGAAATGTTATCGCGCTTGCGAGGAATGTATGCGTTAGCTATATGGGATGACCAGGAGCGCTATTTATTATTGGCTCGCGATCCCTTTGGTATTAAACCACTGTATTACGGTGTTCAAGATGGCGTGTTACGTTTTGCCTCGCAGGTTAAAGCGTTAGAAGCGAGCCGAGTGATATCGCTCGAAAGGGATCCAGTAGGCGTCTCTGGGTTCTTGCTTTGGGGTTCAGTGCCAGAACCGTATACATTTCGTCGGGCAATCCGAACACTGCCTGCTGGTCATTATTTATCAGTCTGCAATGGACGCATTAGCAGTCCCGAGCCATACTATGAAACATATAGAGCTTCTATCCCTCTACTGCCCGACGTTAGTTCCGCCCTCGAAGATACGGTTAGGGCTCATCTTGTATCCGACGTGCCTGTAGCCGTTTTCTTGTCCGCCGGATTAGATTCGAGTCTCCTCACTGCATTGGCATGCCGATTCCTTCCAGAACCGCCAGTGACTTTTACCCTGAGGTTCAGAAGCTTTATAAATACTTCTTGGGATGAAGCCCCGTTGGCAGTGGAAACCGCGCGTTGCTTGGGAACCCGCCACATTGAGAAAACAGTTGACCGAAGCGACTTTCCTGATTTATTTGAACAGGCCATAAACGCAATGGACCAGCCGTCGATTGATGGTTTCAACGTGTACGTGATTAGTCAAATAGCGCACCAAGCTGGACTCAAAGTGGTTCTTTCCGGCCTCGGGGGAGATGAATTATTTGGTAGTTATCCTTCATTTCATCGCGTGCCGTTGTGGACGCGCCTGGCTAGCCGGCGATTAATATATCGCCTTGATCCTATTTGGCGGAAGTTTGCACAATGGCTTTATCCTTCGCAACCTAAATTGCCTGGGCTATTGTGCTATGGCAGAACTCTTCCCGGCGCGTATTATTTACAACGGGCACTTTATTTACCCGATGAGCTGCCTCAACTTATAGGTTCTGATATTGCGGGAATTGGTTTAGATTTATATAGTCCGGTTCGTGATGCATCCAAACCCTTTAATTTAGCGACCATTGAACAATCAGATGAAACTAATGATATATGGTACAGGATACATACAATGGAATCCATGCAATACATGCGCAACCAGCTTCTGCGTGACTCCGATTGGGCTTCTATGGCTCATTCTATCGAATTGCGTGTCCCATTTGTGGATTTGTGGCTACACGAGCAATTAGCTGAAATGAACTTTGAGCCTGCTAGGAGCCAGGGTAAAATCTCATTGGTTCAGCAAGTTGCTCCGGAATTGCCTAAACAGCTTTTTAATCATAAGAAGTCGGGATTCCTTTTCCCGATTATGGAATGGTTGGACCCAGAACCGTTTCCAAAGCATCATTGGGGCCTTGAATCAAGAAAGTTGGCGATTCGTGTTCTCAATGCCTTTAAATGAAGCAGGCATAAGAACGGTTCTAATAACAACGGGATGCTATTCGCCTGGTTATAAAGGTGGAGGGCCCATTCGCAGTCTTGCAAATCTAGTGGATAAACTAGGAGATGAGTTTCAATTTAATATTATTACTCTAGATCGGGATCTAGGGGACCGGAGACCATACCAGGGCATCAAGTCCCATTCTTGGTACCCGATAGGAAAAGCAAATGTCCTTTACCTCTCGAGATCAGAAAGCTCTTGGTGGAATTTGAAAAAGCTTCTTTCTTCTTTTAAATATGATGTACTCTATCTAAACAGTTACTTCACTGGCCTGAACATTAAGATTATATGGCTTGAACTAATGCGAATTATACCTTCCCGGCCGATCATCATAGCCCCACGAGGAGAATTTTCGCAAAGCGCTATGATGCTAAAAAGTAATAAGAAACGGACCTATATCTGGATAACAGATTTAATGAAGGCTTATAGGAAAGTAATCTGGCATGCTTCAAGCGAATATGAGGCTGGTGATATTAATCGTGAAATCAAATATGGTAGACCGATTATAAAAACCATAAATACTTTGATGACTATTATACCAGGACCTCAGCATACTAGCCAATTCCGAGAGAAGTACACCGGGGATCTCCGGATTATTTTTCTATCTCGGATCTCGCGCATGAAAAACCTTGATTTTGCTTTAAAAGCACTTCGCGAGGTAAAAGGGCAAGTCACATTTGACATATACGGCCCATTAGAAGATAAAAAATATTGGAAAGAGTGTAAGCTTCTTATGGACGATCTGCCTAGCAATGTTGGCGCGAAGTATTGTGGCTCGGTAAATCCCAATAACGTCCCTGCTATCCTCTCCAATTATCATATTTTCTTATTGCCAACTCGGGGTGAGAATTTTGGCCATGCCATATTTGAGGCGCTTTCATCGGGATGCCCCGTAGTAATGAGTGATCAAACAAAGTGGAGAGACCTAGAAGGCAAGAAAGTCGGTTGGGATTTACCATTATCCGATATCGGGCGATTTCGCGAGATCTTGCAACGGTGTATAACGATGGATGCGACTGAATATAATAAATGGTCTGTCTGTTCGAGACAATATGCCGAACGTATTATCACGGAGCAAGAAGAATTAACATTGCAATCCTATAGGGATTTATTCTCGCGGACGGATAAATATCTAATGGCATAAGAATTAGCCAAATTTTATATTCCTAGCGGATTTCTAAGGCTCATAGAAAACTGATTAAGTCCTCTAGATTTATATCGCACGGCAGACCAATATCTTATAATGAAGAACTAGCATTATTAATAAACTCTCTTGGACATAAATAAAATAGAGCTAAGAGTTCGCGCATAACAGATTAATATAATGAATCGAATATAAAGGATTCGGCTAAAATTCGATAGGAAAATATCCGATAAGTGTCCTTATTGAGGGAGGGTAAATGTGAGAATCCTAATAACAGGCGGTCTTGGGACAGTAGGTACCGGACTAGTGAAGGAGTTAAGGTCTCGCGAACAGCATGTGGTCTCCTGCGATCTTACTCATCAGCCAGATGAATTCGGCTTCTCGATCAGTACTGATGTAAGGGAACCGTTATATGCCCGGTGTGATATTCGTGATTATAGGCAGATTGAAAGAATCATCCAGAAGATGGGGCCGTTTGATTATGTTTACAATTGCGCAGCGGAGTTTGGCCGATGGAACGGAGAGGATTTCTATGAGCAGTTATGGCAAACAAACGTTATTGGGACCAAGAACATTATTCGTTTACAAGAAAAATATAATTTCAAGTTAATTCATTTTTCTTCGTCAGAAGTCTATGGCGACTGGCCTGAGTTGATGCTGGAAACCGTAATGGATGAATACGAAATTAAGCAGCTGAATGATTATGCTATGACCAAATGGGTAAATGAGATGCAGATTAATAACTCTGCAAGACTGCATGGAACAAGAAGTGTAATCGTTCGGTTATTCAATACGTATGGACCCGGGGAGTACTACAGCCCTTACCGTTCCGTGAATTGCCGTTTTCTTTATTGCGCCCTTCACGGCTTTCCCTGGACAGTATTTAGAGGCCATCTGAGAACCTCAACCTTTTTAGCTGATACCGTGAATACATTAGCTAATATAGTAGATAATTTTCGTGAAGGAAATGTTTATAACATTGGGGGTGGTCAAGTGCATACAATTGAAGAATTGTCTGATATTGTCCTGAGAATCACTCATGCCGATCCCCGTTTGGTTAAGTATCATGATTCAGAATTCCTCACCACAAGAGTCAAAAAAGTGGATATATCAAAATCTGTCCGAGACTTGAATCATCGTAATAACTTTGATTTAAGAGAAGGGATGGAGCTGACAGCTCAATGGATGCGTGAAGTTTATAAACTTGATAAGTAGCAGATAAAAAATAGTCGGGAGTGCGACTTAATGATGCGTTAGCATACCGAATTTGTGGACTACGTAATTAATAGAAGGATTTCGCCCCAGGTCAGTTCTCAGTCGCCTAGAATGAAGATTCTCATTCTAACTCAATGGTATCCGCCTGAACCGGCCCTTCTGATTCAAGAGCTTGCTCAAGAACTATCATCAAAAGGGAATGATGTAACAGTCCTCACGGGCTTTCCAAACTACCCTTTGGGTCGGGTTTATGCCGATTATCGGATTCGCTTCTGGCAACATGAAACTTTGGAAGGCATACGTGTTATCAGAGTGCCTCTTTATCCAAACCATAGTCAATCAGGCGTGAAACGCTTATTTAACTACTTATCGTTTGCTCTTTCGGCGTCGCTCCTAGGACTCTGGCTGGCTCCACGCCCCGATGCCATCTTTGTATATCATCCTCCGCTGACAATTGGGCTCTCTGCTTGGGTTCTCAGCCGCCTTTGGCGGGTCGGTTTTGTTTATCAAGTCCAGGATATGTGGCCTGAAACTCTGAGGGCAACAGGAATGATAAAAAACCACCATCTTTTATCTATAACAGGGAGGTTTGCTAAATGGGTATATTCGAAGGCTTCCTCGATTCTCGTTATATCTCCGGGCTTTAGAAAGAATCTAATAGATAAGGGTGTTCCGGCCCAAAAAATAACTTTCATACCCAATTGGACCGAAGGCGGCAATCTAGAGAATATCACTCCTAATAATGAGTTGGCAGAGAGCCTGGGCATGTCGAGCCGATTTAATATCATGTTTGCTGGCAATATTGGCGAAGCACAGAGTCTAGAAACTGCATTGGACGCTGCAAAGCTCCTTGATGATTTGGTTGATACGCAATTTGTTTTTGTAGGCGCTGGGATTTCTTTAGATCGTTTGAAGAATATTGTCCAGGATCAAGGAATAACAAACGTAAAATTTCTGGGACGATTTCCTCAAAAGGCCATGCCCAGCCTCTATGCTCTAGCAGATGTTCTGTTTGTTCACCTTAAGGATGATCCGCTTTTCAGGATTACAATCCCTCATAAGATCATAACTTATCTGGGGGTTGGTAAGCCTATTCTCGCTGCAATAGCCGGAGATTCTGCAGACATAATACAAGAAACGGGAGCGGGAATTGTCTGCCCGCCAGGAGATGCCCAAGCGCTTGCTCGCGCAATTCGAAGCCTTCGTGCAATGTCCGTCGATGAGAGAACGATCATGGGTGAGCGAGGGCTTTGTGCGGCAAGTGCGAAATATAATCGAAAAAATATCGTTATAGAGATATGGACTTTATTAGAAAAAGCTTCCCGGGCAAATTGTTAGATCTCATTATGTACAGGCGTTTCGGGAAAATATTATTAGACTATATATTGACGATAGGTACACTGCCATTCGCTGTTCCACTGATGGGTTTTATTGCATTTTTTGTTTGGGTTAAGCTTGGCTCGCCAATTTTATTTCGCCAGGAACGACCTGGGTTGGGCGAGAAGCCGTTCATTTTATATAAGTTTCGCACAATGAATGTTACGCATGATCTGAATGGTAATTTATTGCCGGATACCGAAAGGCTAACCATTTTCGGGAAGTTTTTGCGCATGACATCGCTCGATGAATTGCCGGAGTTAATTAACGTTCTGCGTGGCGAAATGAGTCTAGTGGGACCGCGACCTTTATTGCAGCGCTATATGCCTTTTTTCACATATAAAGAAAAAATTAGATTTCGATTCCGGCCAGGTATTACTGGCCTATCTCAGATCCTAGGACGAAATGAGCTTTCTTGGGATACGCGACTAGCTATTGATGTGGATTATGTAGAAAGCTGCTCGTTACTCCTTGATATTCGAATTTTGTTATTAACAATCTGGAGGGTAATAATGCATAAGGGGCTCAGGGTTGATCCGAGTTCTATTATGCTTGATCTTGATACTGAACGGGGAAAGCCCAGCCTAATTTCTTCGGAGAAGATCTGTTGAATAGAAATCATTACAAGAATTTCGGTATTGCGGGTATTATCCGACGAGCGAGCGCTGATGATGCTTTAGGAATTTATTCGATACTCCGGCAGGCCTTTAGTCCCTTATATCTCAAATTCACTATTTATCAAAAATCGGAATCAGCAAGTTACTTGAGAGAACAAATAGAAGCTGGAAACTCAATTGGGACCCCAACAATTTTTGTTGCTGATAGAGCAGGAACGCTATCCGGCTTCTATATTGCAGATGAATGCGACAGGGAATTCTTCCTTAGCTATATCGCAACAGGTATATATGCTAGAGGTAAAGGAATCGGTAGGAAATTGCTCTTGCACTTTGAAGGTATGGGATCCGAAAGAGGTTGTGCAGCCTTGGGCCTAGAGGTTTTTGAAAGTAACAATTACTCAGTAGAATGGTATTTAAGGGAAGGTTATCGACCTTCTTCAAAACGATACGTGGCGCGGTTTGATCTCGCCGCTTTTCAGAATGAAGGGAAAGGGGGCTTGGTGCTCGATTCATTCGAACTCGATCGTGCGTTCCAAAAAGAAGAAAAGCTTGGCTTTAGCTGTATTTCTGGGTTCCTTTCAGATGACCCAGTGAAGATCGGTCTGATTGGAGAAGATGTGGCCAATGTTCTCAGCCCTAGAGGGCCCGGGGCATTTGCCGTGGCAGAGGCCATAGCTCAATCTCCCTTGGCAAATCGGCGTTGGATACTCTTAACAACTTATGAACCGATCTTAAAAGATGACGGGCTAGATTCTCTGGAGATATCCATTCATATGGTTAAGAAAATTAGCAGAAGAGATCAGGCAAGGTAAAATATGGAGCATATTTCAAAGGGGGCCCAGATCAAGTCTGCTTTTATACGGCCAGCAGAGTTGTATCCAAATGCTCGTTCTGGATTCAAATCTCTTATGCTACGTATGGATGTATCGCGAACAGGAGGGGTGCTCCTTCCGAGCTATGTGGGCTGGAGTGCAAAAGAAGGCTCTGGCGTTTTTGATCCTGTGAAAGAAATCGGCACGCCTTATGCTTTCTATAATATGACAAAGAAGCTCCATATAGATTTGGATGACCTAGAAAGAAAGCTCGCAGATCTTCGGCCTCGCATGGTTTTATTTATTCATTATTTCGGATTCCCTGATCCCAACGTCGTACGCGCTGCTGAGATTTCAAAAGCCGCGGGCGCATTTGTTGTTGAAGATGAAGCACATGCGCTGTATTCCGATTTGATAGGCAAAGCATGCGGAAGGCTAGGAGAGGCTTCTTTTTTCTCCCTTCATAAGATGTTGCCCCTCGATTCGGGTGGAGTAGTTCTTTATAATCGTTCACGCTGGTGCCGGGGAAAATATGCTCGGACTAATTTAGATAGTAGGAGCGCAAATCTTATTATTTATGATCTTGCATATATTTCTCATATCCGAATTAGAAATACGTCCTATTTACTTGAGAAGCTAAAAAGTCTTTCATCGTATTTAATAGTCCTTCGTTCTAAAATTCCTGCCGGTGTCGTTCCTCAGTCGTTTCCTGTATTATTAAAGAAAGCACCGCGTGATGAAATATACGCTGCAATGAACAAAGAAGGATACGGTGTAATAAGCCTTTATCATACTCTTATCCCAGAGGTTCGTGAGGATATCTTCCCGAGCGCGCATTGGATTTCAAAGAGAATTTTAAACCTACCAGTACACCAAGACGTTACGCGAGACGGCCTAGACTCTTTGGTCTCAACTCTAAAGAGTTTATTAAAAAAATACAACTGAGAAATGCTCTCTTACGACTTCCACGTGCTAGCAGGTGATATATTATCTCAACGTGATTCTTGGAATGCGCTTTGGGAAGAATGGCCAGATCATGAGATTTTCGCTCATCCAGATTATATTAACTTATTTTGTCAGCGAGAGGAACGAGCGGTTTGTGCGGTATGGATGAGCAAGGATGGCGGAGTGCTTTTCCCATTGATCATTCGGCCTTTAAGTATGGAAAAATGGGCAGTTGGCGCTGGTTATGTCAATGATCTCACCGGTCCCTATGGATATGGGGGACCTTATCGTTGGGGAAATGTAAACCCTGACACGTTCTGGGAATCCTTCGATAGTTGGGCAAAAAAAAATAGAGTGGTATCTCTTTTTACACGGTTATCGCTTTTTAAAGATCAACTGTTGCCCTTTAGAGGAAGCGTTGAACTGATTGCAACGAATATAGTCAGAACTCTTGATGCCCCTATAGAGGTATTATGGGCGCGCTACGAACATAAGGTTCGTAAAAACGTTAATAGGGCTCAAAAGGAGGGAGTGGTTATCGAACGTGATGATTATGGGGCGCGTATCGATGATTTTCTTGATGTGTATTATTCGACAATGAGACGACGAGGTGCCGGGCAAGCTTATTGGTTCACTAAGGAATTTTTCCTATCTATTGTTAGTCAGTTGAAAAATAATTATACATTTTTTTATGCCCTTAAGCATGACCGTGTTATCTCTGCTGAATTGATTTTAGTATCAGGTCGACATCTTTACTCATATTTAGGTGGAACGCTTGCTGAGGCATATTTATTACGCCCAAATGATCTCTTGAAGCATAACATAATCCGATGGGGGCTTGAACTAGGTAAATCAGGCTTTGTTCTCGGTGGGGGATATAGTGGAACTGATGGGATATTCCGTTACAAGCGCTCTTTTGCGCCTGACGGGGAGGTCCCGTTTTATGTAGGTAAACGAGTTTGGGATGATAAACTCTATACAAGTATCGTGGAAATGAGACGAGCATTCGAAATTAATTCTGGGAATTTATGGGAACCTAACGCGAAATATTTTCCTCTTTACAGAGGATAACCCCAGGCGGATATTAGAGTTATATGATGTTACGCCGTATATACCTTTCTCCACCCCACCTGGATGGGGAAGAAAAATCGTATCTTCTCCAGTCCTTTGATTCTAATTGGATAACAACGCGCGGCCCTCAAGTGGATGCCTTCGAAAAAGACATCTGTTGTGTTACCGGGGTAGGCCATGCGGCGGCATTGTCCAGTGGAACGGCGGCTCTTCACTTAGCTCTTATCTTAATTGGTGTTGGTCGCGGTGATGAGGTCATTTGCTCTGATTTGACTTTTGTTGCTAGCGCTAATGCCATTAAGTACCTTGGAGCTTTTCCCGTATTTATCGATAGCGAAGTCGCGACCTGGAACATGAATCCTGATTCTCTTGTCAAAGAACTGGAGGAGAGCAAGAATAAAGGCAGGGTCCCGAAGGCGGCCATTATTGTCGATCTTTATGGCCAATGTGCGGATTATGATCAGTTGCTAGCTATATGTTCCGAGTATAATGTCCCAGTCATCGAGGATGCAGCTGAGGCGTTGGGAGCTAATTATCGAGGAACGGCCGCAGGGAATTTCGGAGCCATGGGGATCTTTTCTTTCAACGGCAATAAAATTATTACAACTTCGGGCGGCGGGATGTTGGTTTCCAATAATCCAGAGTATATCCAGCGCGCTAAATTCCTCTCGACTCAAGCCCGCGACCCGGCACCCCATTATGAGCATTCTCATATCGGGTACAACTATCGAATGAGCAATCTGCTGGCGGCTGTTGGCAGGGGGCAGCTGGAACGGCTTCAGGCCAAGATTGCCCGACGGAAACAGATCAAGGCTTTCTATAAGAGCGCGTTAGAAGCGATTCCGGGGATCGGGTTTATGCCCGACGCAGAGTATGGCCAGCCAAATCATTGGCTCACAGTTATCCTGATTGAACCTAAGCTGTTCGGAGCAGACCGTGAGGCCGTCCGGCTGGCCCTCGAAAACGAGAATATTGAAAGCCGACCTGTCTGGAAACCGATGCACATGCAGCCTGTGTTCAAGACGTGCAGAAGAAGGGGCGGCGAGGTCGGTGAAGAAATATTCGGCAAGGGCCTCTGCCTGCCGAGCGGCAACAATTTATGCGACAACGATTTGGAACGGGTAACGAGGGTTATCATCAAAGTAGGAAGACGATGATAGCGAAGTCACTAGGTTAGCTTCGGCTATTCCGGGGTTGATATGATCAGAAAAAGGGCGGACGGATTTATCAGGGAGCTATTAAGAATTAACATGTTCAAGCGGAGTGTCTTTTTTCTCATCGCGGATTCCTTGCTCATTGCCTTTTCCGTTTATGTCTCCTTCTGGCTCAGATTCGACGGTAAGATTCCGGCCGCATATCTTAACCACCTAGAATATTACATCGTCGCAGCTCTTGCCATTACTTTGACCATGCTTGCCCTTCACGGCATGTATGAAATCTCGTGGCGTTTCTTCGGACTAAAGGATTTCCTTAAGCTTCTTGCCGCAATCACCCTTTCTTCTGTAATCATGGCATTTGGAGTCTTCATATCAAAAGGCCGCTTGGGCATCGTGGCTTTTCCCCGCTCTGCCTTGCTCGTCGAATACATCCTCTCGTTGGGATCACTGGGAGTCCTCCGTATCTCCAAAAGAGCCATAATTGAATATCTCAGTAAGCCCGGGAGGATAAGGAAAGGACAGACAAGGGTTCTGATCGTCGGCGCTGGTGATGCTGGGAGTTCTATCGGCCGCGACATGCTGATCAATAAGAAATCAAGATATTTCCCGGTCGGATACGTGGATGACGATCCCTCCAAACGAGGGATGAGTATCCATGGCATCAAAGTGCTCGGGACAAGGAATGATATCCCGATGTTGCTGGATGGCAACCGGGTCCAAGAGGTCCTTATCGCTATCCCGTCATTCCATTCGAAGGATATCCGGGCAATGGTGGAGATAATCCGGAATTCCGATGCGTCGGCAAAGATCAAGATCCTCCCAGGCATCTTGGATTTAATGGAGGGCAAGATTACCCTTTCCGATATCAAAGAAGTTCAGGTCGAAGACCTTCTCGGAAGGGAGAAGGTCCAGATTAATCTAGCGGCGATCTGCGACTTTCTGAGTGGCAAGCGCGTCATGATTACTGGTGCGGGCGGCTCAATCGGGAGCGAGATCGTCCGGACGGCTCTGACGTTCAATACGAGCTTGGCCGTACTTCTCGATGTCGACGAAACGGAGATTTTTTATTTGATGCGTCACTTCCACCAGCCTGAAACGCGGATAGTTCCGGTGATCGGCGACATCCGGGACAGAGTGAAGATGGATGCGGTTTTTGCAAAGTATAGGCCGGAGATCATTCTGCACTCGGCCGCCTATAAGCATGTGCCTGTCATGGAGGATTATCCAGAAGAAGCGGTCAAGACGAACGTTTTGGGGACGAAGATCCTGGGCGAGTTGGCCTTGAAATACAACGCAGAGAAATTTATCTATATCTCCACGGACAAGGCGATCAATCCCACAAGCGTGATGGGATCGACCAAACGTGTCGGAGAAGAGATCCTCCGGGTTCTTAATCGTCAGAACGGGACGAAGTTCATTTCGGTGAGGTTCGGCAATGTCCTTGGCAGCCGAGGTAGTGTTATTCCGGTATTCGAAGAACAGATCAAGCGGGGAGGACCGGTGACCGTGACGCATCCCGAGATGAAGAGGTATTTTATGGCGACTTCGGAAGCCGTGCTCCTCGTCCTCCAGGCAGCTGCGACGGGGGAGGGCGGCGAGGCCTACATTCTCGACATGGGGGAACCTATCAAGATCCTGGACATCGCGCGAGAAATGATCCGTCTCAGCGGATATGAGCCCGATGTGGATATTCCGATCGTTTTCAGCGGGCTGAGACCGGGAGAAAAATTGTTCGAAGAGCTCTTAGGGGCCGAGGAAGGCTCTGAGCCGACGACGCATCCGAGGATTTTCCGAGCGAGAAACCCAAAGGTATGTGCCGAAAGTGAAATATTACCAAAAGTCGAGAGTCTTATCGACATGTGTTCCAATGGCTGTAATCGCGAGGGCATAATCGGCTGCCTAATGGACATCGTGCCGACTTATAAGCGCCAGGGAATTAGCGTCGGAGACAGGCGGATAGCCTGAGTGATGTCGCATTAAGGAAAGACTGCCGGTGTCAATTAGGAGAGAGTGCCTTGTCGCAATCGCGACAACCATTATGGCTCTTGGCACAATCAGTTTGTCCAGGGCCGAAACCTGGAAAGGAAAGGACCTCGAGGCTCTGTGGCGCAGGACGCCGTGGCATGTCGGGCCGTTCAGAATTCAACCGGCGATCGTCATATCAAACGCGGGCATCGACTCGAACATTTACTATACGCCAACACCCACAAAGGATTTCACGGCGACGGCGGGTCCGGAGGTTATCATATACCTTCCGATCTATCGAAAATTGATCCTTTCCGCCTCCGCCTCGCCCCAATATGTTTATTATGTTAAAACCGATCAGCAGAGGACGTGGAATTATTATCTCAATGGGAGCGCCGCGCTCAACCTCAGGCGCATCTTCATGTCCCTTGATTGGCGCTATTCCGATGCCCGCCAGATCTGGAACTACGAAATCGACATCCGACCGCGGTGCAAGCAGGATAGCCTGAGCGGCACGTTTCTCATCCAGACCTCGTACCGGACGTCGATCGAGGTCGACTACCGCGAGGACAAATATAACTATGAGAACCTCGACTACGAGATCTTCAATATCCCCGACGAGCTCGACAGGCGGGAAAAATATACAGACGTTTATGCGTATTACCAGATCACGTCCCGGACAAAGCTTTTTCTAGACGGTGAATATGGGGCCTATACTTTCGATTTCGCCGACACGGCGGCGCTCAAGGACTCGCACAGCTGGGCGTACTATGCAGGCCTGGATTTCTCCCCTACGGGGCGGATCCGCGGTCGGATCCGGCTGGGCTACAAGACCTTCGACCTCAAGTACGTGGAGGGCGAGAATTTCCAGGGCTTTGTCGGCGACTCCCAGGTTTCGGTCCGGCTGGCTAAGCCGTTCGTCCTGCGCGCATCCTACACACGCGATACGTATTTTTCTATCTGGTACAACAACGTCTATTTTGTCGGAAGCATACCGGGAGTCGGGGCGTCGGTCTATCCGCTGAAGTTCCTGCGCCTCGATTATGATTATTCATTCGGCAGGTACAGGTATCCGGTGGCGGCGCCCGGCGGCGAGAACAATATGGATGTCAAGCGCCTCGATAACTACCAGATCCATTCCGTTGGGCTCTATTTCAGAGTCTGGGGGGAAGCGGCCATCGGGATCATCGGCAGCCGCTGGGTGCGCGATTCGAACGTTGCATCCGCGGCCGGAGTAAGGTATTTTCTAGGGACGAACTTAACGTATAATTTTTAGGATAGCCTTGGATGAGAAGGTTTAGAATGAAAAAGTTTGTCTGCATAATGGCAGCGATTCTTGCAGCGGTCGCGTTAATGTGGGGGCAACCCCAGACGGGACAGTCCACGGCGCAAAACCTTAAGCCGGAAAAGCCTGAGGCGGAAATCCAGGCCCCGCGCGACGCCTTCGTCAAGGCCTATCGGGTCGGGCCGGGCGACCTTCTCGAGATCAAGGTCTTCGAGCTCGATGAGCTCAGCCAGACCGTCCGCGTTTCCGAGGACGGCTCGATCACCCTGCCGCTCCTCGGGAGGGTCGAGATCGAGGGCCTGACCCAGGAGGGCGTCGTCAACAAGCTCGCCGCGCTCCTGGCCGCGAAATACGTCAAGAACCCGCAGGTCACGGTCTTCATCAAGGAATATAAGAGCAAGCAGGTGGCCGTGGTCGGGGCCGTCGACAAGCCGGGGAACTACGAGCTCGTCGGCCGGAAGAACCTCCTCCAGATGATCTCGATGGCCGGCGGCTTCACCGACAAGGCGACAGACGAGATCTACGTCCTGAGGCAGGAAGAGAACGGCGACTCGGTCACGATCCCGATCGACCTGCGCGACCTCCTCATCAACGGGAACCAGAAGCTCAACATCCCGATCGAGCCGAACGACGTCATCAACGTCCCGATCGACCGGGAGATCAAGGTCTTCGTCTTCGGGCGGGTGACGCAGCCCGGGGCGCTGAAGTTCAAGATCTCGGAGAGAGTGACGCTCCTCAAAGCCGTCGCCCAGGCCGGCGGGTGGGCCGAGGGGGCGAAACAGACGGCGGTCGTCATCACGCGAAAAGAGAAGGACGGCAGGGAAACGAAGATCCGCGTCAACGTCAAGGAGATCATCAGCGGAAAGAGGCAGGACATCGAGCTCCAGGAAGGCGACGTGGTGTTCGTGCCGGAGTCATTCTGGTAAAAACCTAGGGGGCGCGCGCGTGAGGCGGGTGCCCCGGATTGAGGCCAACATGGACAACAAAAGGAAGGACAGGAACGGGCTGCAGAGATACGAGGGCCAGAGGTACGAGATCCCGGTCACGGACTACGATTTCGGGCCGGAGACAGAGATCAACCTTAGGGAGTACTGGGAGAAGCTGAGGCGGCGGAAAGGGACCGTCCTTTCGGTCGCGGCCGCGGTGTTCGTGCTCGCGGCCTTCTGGACGTTCATCCAGCGGCCGATGTACACGGCCAAGGGGACGCTGCTTATCGAGAAGGAACCGAACATCCTGAGCTTCGAGCAGGTCTTCCAGATCCAGACGATGAGCGACGACTACTTCCAGACGCAGTACAGGCTGCTCAGCGAGCGGGGGCTGGCCGACGACGTCATCGAGAGGCTCAAGCTCTACGACAGCCCGGAGTTCATCGGGATGCCGGACAGCCGGAAAAAACCCGTAGACCCGACGAATCACGTCTTCCGCGAGAACCTGATCGACAAGTTCCTGGGGCGGCTCAGCGTCAATCCGGTGCGGCTGACGCGGCTCGTCGAGGTGAGTTTCTCGGCGCACGACCCGAAACTCTCGGCCGAGTGCGTCAACACGCTGGCCGACGCCTTCATCGACCTCAATATCAA
>Ga0187770_10000215_pt1 | contig 28214 bp, 27 predicted proteins | sample 0116_SJ02_MP02_2_FD_133154 | JGI IMG/M metagenome (GOLD analysis project Ga0187770, IMG submission 133154) | Tropical peat soil microbial communities from peatlands in Department of Meta, Colombia - 0116_SJ02_MP02_20_MG | ecosystem: Environmental > Terrestrial > Soil > Wetlands > Peat | place...
ACTCGATCCACTAAGCTGTCGTTTGATCGCAGCACATGATCGAAGAACTCTTCCTGCCAAACCGGACCGGTCCGCTTCAAAGCAACATTGATCTGTCGAGCTGAACGTCCCTTGATGGCCTTCATGACTTCCGGCAGCGAGTAGTTCCAGCCATCCGCGCGGCGAAGCTGAGAATAGATCAAGTGGACGTGGTCCGGCATAACGATCGCGGCATGCAGGTCGAACTTGCGGCCATGCGCGTGGAGGCAGCATTGGAGAACGATATCGCGAGCTTTGGAGGGGAGTTTCCAACGGCGATCCGTCGTGAACGTGACAAACAGCGGATGAGCGTCCTTCTGGTAGTGAGGAAGACGACGGCGATACTCATACTTCGGCAACATATTCGCAGCGGCCTTTCGGGCCGCCTGACCGGGTCAGAGACCCGGTCCCACACAATCACAATGCGCGACCAACCTACCCTACCCTATTTTCCCCAGCCACCCTCGCATACCATCGTCCCGAATCCTTGATCGTCCGCTGCTGCGTTTTGAAATCGGTATAGGCCAGGCCGAAACGCTGGCTGAATCCTTCCGCCCATTCAAAGTTATCCATCAACGTCCAGGCGTGATAGCCGCGGACGTCCGCTCCATCCGCAATCGAGCGCGCCAGCGCCAGTAGATACTCCCGATGATAGGAAACGCGGCGCGAGTCGCGAATCACCCCCTTCGCGTCCGGACCGTCATTGTAGGCACACCCGCTCTCGGTAACTTCGATGACTGGCCGGTTGAAGTCGCGCGTCACCCGCATGACCATGTCATAGAGCGCTTTCGGCCAGACCTCCCAGCCCAGATCCGTCTTCGGACCGTCGTGCCCACCTTCCATCTTCACCGGAAACAGCCAGTCTTGCGCGTGCGCCGCGCGCTCCATCGCGCTCGGCGACGATGCAATTGTGCGGTAGTACAGATTGATCCCAATAAAATCCAGCGGCGCCCGCGTCTTCTCCATGTCGCCGGACTTCACGCCCATGGCTGTCTCCGGCAGAAACGTCAGCGCTTCCGGATACCGCCCGCGTAGGGCCGGCTCCAGAAACCACGTATTCGTGACCGCGTGCGCCCGCTCCGCCGCCAGCTTGTCATCGTCGGAATCGCTGGCCGGCTCGCACGGTGACATGCTGAACGCCGTTCCCACGCGCGCCCCGGGCCGGAGACTCTTCAACGCGCGGAATCCCTCGCCCTGCGCCAGGTTCACCACATGTGTAGCGCGCAGGAAATCGAGCAGGCTCTTGTGTCCCGGAGCGTGTGTGCCTTCCAGATATCCCAGATCGACGAACGCCGCCGGCTCGTTGAACAGAATCCAGTCCGTGACGCGATCACCCAATCCCCGCGCCACCAGCTGCACATAATCGGCAAAGCGGCCGACCGTGTCGCGATTGGTCCAGCCGCCCGAATTGTCGAGCGCCTGCGGCAGGTCCCAGTGATAGATGGTCACCAACGGACGAATGTGGACTTCGAGCAGGGCATCCACCAAGCGGCTGTAATAGTCAAGCCCCTTGGAGTTCGCCGCACCCGCGCCCGACGGTTGTAAGCGCGGCCACGAAAGCGAGAACCGGTAGCTGTTCAAGCTCATCGCCCGCATCAGGGCGAGGTCATCGCGCCACCGGTGATACGAATTGCAGGCCACATCGCCGGTATCGCCGTTCTTGATCTTGCCCGGAGTGTGCGTGAAGCGATCCCAGATCGATTCGCCCTTCCCGTCCTCGTTCCACGCGCCCTCGATCTGATACGCCGCCGTCGCCGTGCCCCAGAAAAATCCTTTGGGAAAGGTGGGATGTTGGCCGGAATCGCTAAGACCGGAATCGCTAAAAAACGACGAGCCCTTGAACTGCTGACCTTGTGCGGCCGATGTCGTCGCCTTCGAAGATTTGCTGCACGCCGAAAAAAGAACTCCCGGCAGACCGGCGGCAGCGCCGGCTCCGAGTAGCGATTGCACAAATTTTCTGCGTGTCAGACGCAAAACGAAACGTGGGCTCCTTCAGAAATTGCGGCGCAGAGTTTCACCCAGCCCGCCTAACTCGTGTTAGCGTGCACCGGCCGTCAATTATGCTTGATGAACTTCCCGGTCTTCTGCCCGGTCAGCGAGTTGTACAGCGTCTCCAGATACGCATCCTCGTTGACAAAATCCCCGGAGTACTTTTTCCAGGGATCGAGAATCTTCGCCTGCTTCATCTGATCGAGCGTCTTGCCGCTCTTGAGCGCCTGCGCCACCACGTCCCGGGTGGCCTTCAGCATGGTCACGTATGCCCGCACATCATCCAGATTCGAGACCGGCCCGTGCCCGGGAATGACCTTCACATCCGCCGGCACCTCGGCAATCACCTTCTCCACGCCGTCAATCATGCCGTTGATGCTGCCGCCGGCCTCGACATCAATAAACGGGAAGCCGTAAGTGACGAAGTCGTCGCCCATGTGCACCACGTTCGACTTGGGGAAAAAGATGATCGAGTCTCCGTCGGTGTGCCCGGCAGGAAAATACAGCGCGCGAATGTCCTCCCCGTTGAGGTGCACGGTCACGTCGTGATCGAAGGTGATGATGGGCAGCGCTTCCTTCGGCGAAGGCTGCGCGTCGAAGTGAACCGACCCGCCATTACCGGCCGGGCCGCCGGACTCCAGCCGCTTGCGCACATCGTCCTGCGCGATGATCGGCGCCTGCTTCTGGAAGTAGGCATTTCCGCCCGTATGGTCGGGATGATAGTGTGTGTTGATGATGAAACGGATCGGCTTGTCGGTGATGCCTTTCAGCGCAGCCTGAATCTTGTCGGCCAGCGGCGCGTACTGATCGTCAACCACGACAATTCCATCGTCGCCGACCGACGCGCCGATGTTTCCACCCGCGCCCTGCAGCATGTAAACATTTCCAGCCACCTTGCTGACCTTGATTTCGACTTTGCTGAAGTCGCGGTCCTGGGCCGTAGCCAGGCCGGCCGCAAGGAAAAGACTGCAGAGAAGAGCCGAAACGATGCGCATGTTTGTCCTCAAGTGATTATTCGAGCACGGGCAGTCATTGTAAACCGGGGAAACAGGCAGGAACAGCGTCAGTAAAGATGGAAGTCGACTTCCACAGCAATTTGTACCGGCACGGGCTGGCCATCTTTCGTGGCGGGCTGGAACTTCCAGTCGCTTACCGCATTCACAGCTTTTTCATCCAAACCCAGGCCAAGCGGCCTCACGATCTGAAGGTCCCCGACATTTCCCGACTCGTCCACCACCAAAGAGAGCGTGATTACACCCTGATACTTCGCCTGCCGCGCCTCCTCGGAGAACTCCGGCTCGTGCTGGTTGAGCACCCGCGGTGGCGCGACTCCTTTCCCAACCTTAAAGACACCCGGTTTGTCCGAATCCGAAGCCTTCCGTCCTTCAACCTTGTCGAAATACTCCCGCCAGTATTCGGGGACGACGTCGCTGACCGACTCGTTCGGCCCAAGAAAGACCGAGTTCATCGCGGCCGTGACTTCCTTCGAGTCCGGTTGATCCGAATTGAGAGCAATCTCGATCGCGACGCGCTTGTCGCGGAAGACTTTTTCCAGTTTGTCGCGATCCTTGACATTGGATTCCGCCAGCGAATCGAGCACATCGCGATAAGGCGGCTTTCGTTTGGAATCGAAAACCAAGTACACGCGTCTGCCTTCGATCTGCAGCGCGCGGCCATGCTGCTTGATGTGTTTTACTTCAATTTGCCCATCCACCGTCCACGGGCCAGCCCCAGCGGAACCGACCAGCGAGCCGTCGGACTGAAATGACAGATGTTCGCCCTGGTAAAAATGGCGGAGCGTCAGCGTTTTTCCAACGTAGTCTGCCTTCAGCTGCTCTTCAACGTCGTCGTCCCCTTTAGCAACCGACGATAGCAGCAGCGTCGCCAGCAGCACTGTGGCAAGCAGCGATATCGTCCTTCGTGGTTGCATGCGATGTAGCTTACTCCGGGTTCAAACTGTCGTACATCTTCCACAGCTTGTCGGCGGTCGCGCGGTAGATCACCCAGCCCGTGCCAGCATCCGACGTTTCTTTGAACAGCAACTCGCCGCGCCCATCGCCGTCGGCGTCCACCGCGTCGACCAGTTCGAGTCGCGGCGTCAGGTCGAGATGAAACTTGTCGGTCACTCCGGAATAGAGCGGGCGCAGGTTGTTGTAGATGTCGGTCCGCGCCACCAGCATGATGGAGTATGCCACGTCGGAATAACCCGGCCCGGGCGTGGCGGGCGGCGGCATATGCGCCTCGGCGCTGAACACAAGGATGGGCTGATTGTTGGTCCACAGGTCGTAAGTCGTCATCTGCGCGTTGCTCAGAATCGGCTCGGGAGCTTTCACCGCCTTGGCGTGACGCGTCTGCGCGGCAGCGGCTTTGGGTGCGATCTTCTTTTTCTCCTGTGCATCCAGATACGCCTTGAGTTGCTGCTTGGCCAGCTCCGTGATCTGCTGGCGGCGGTCTCCTTCTTCGTCTTTCAGCCACTCGAAGGTGAAAGGACGTGGAGTGGGCCCACCGGCGTCCGAAATTGCGGGGATAAACTGCACCGGCCCCTTGTCTGCTGTCGTCTCAGCTTTGCCTGCCTTCGCCGGTGTTACACCCGGCTTGCTGTAACCGGGAAAGTCCTCGTCCGAAAATGGCTGCGTAGGCTTGCCCCTGCGCAGCCGCGGACGATTCCCTTCCGCCGCGCCGCTATCGGATTCAGGAGGCTTGGCCTCGGCTGCCTGAGTGGCAGCAGGTTTGGCTTCTCCGCCTTGTGGTTGAGCCGATCGGGTTTGACCCGCCTGGCTTTGACTTGTCTGGCCTTGGGCCGGTTGGCTCTGATCCTGTTTCGCATCGCTCCCTGATGCGCTTGCTCCAGTTTGAGACGACCCCGCTTGCGCCGGCGCCTGAGTGGGCGCTCCAGAATTTGCATCCTCCGCCGGCCGCTTCAAGCGCGGCGGCTCGTCACTGGATGAAGCAGAGGACGGCCCGCTGGCTTGTCCCGACGACTGTGACGAAGAAGTCGGCGGTGAAGTATCCGACGCCTTGGCGCCCTGCGCGGATGCCTGGGCCGAAGTCTGCCCGCCAGACGTCGCCGGCTGCGGATTCCGCGTCAGCCGCGGCCGGTCATCTGTGGTGTCGATGCCCTTCGGCACGCCCTCCGCCTTCACCGCCGCGTTCGGCTTCTCGGTTCCCGCGGGCACCCACGCTCCTGTCCCAATCCACGGGGTCTGAGCATTCGCGGCATTGCTGTGCAGCGCGCTCCCGACGGTAAACAGTCCCTGCGAATTGCCCGTGCGCTCGGCCTCGTACACCGTGCCCGTCTCCAGCGCCATGGGAACCGGATTGGCTTTGTACGCCGAGGCATCCCAGAACTTGCCGTTGATCAGGATCGCGATCGGCACCAGCGACGCCTTGCCGTTCGCCGTAACCTGCAGTACCGCAACCGCCCGCGGCCCGGCATCTTTTTTGCGCGCCACCTTGCGCTCGCCCGTGATAATCTGCGGGCGTTCTTCCTGCGCCCGGCTCACCGCCCCCAGGGACACAAATTCTGCCGCCAGCGCCACAGCGACCAGGCTCCGGTATAAAATCTTTTGGAATGTCGCCCGGCCCGACGCAGTTTCAACGCGGCCGGCGCTGCCGAATTTCCACCTTTTTTGCGAGACTGCCATGCATATCAATGATAAAGCTCCCGACTTCGCTTTGCAGGACGAGAACGGAAAGGAAGTCAAACTAAAAGACTTTCGCGGCAAGACGGTCATCTTGTTTTTTTATCCCAAGGCCAACACGCCCGGTTGAACCATAGAAGCTCGCGGGTTCCGCGATTCATATAAACAGATTCAGAAAACCGGCGCCGTGCTGCTTGGCATCTCCGCCGACACGTCCAAGTCGCAGAAGAGTTTTGCCGAGAAGAACGACCTCCCGTTCACTCTGCTGGCCGACGCCGACAAGAAAGTCGCCGAAGCCTTCGGCGTGATGAAAGAGAAAAACATGTACGGCAAGAAGGTCTGGGGCATCGCGCGGACCACGTTCGTCATTGGCCCCGAGGGCAAAATTCAGCACGTTTTCGAAAAGGTCAATCCCGACGGCCATGCCGAACAAGTGCTCGCGTATCTGAAGGAGTCGTCAGCGGCGTAAAGCGATGTAGCCCCAGACGGATTTGTAGCCCCGGACGCATTCGTCCGGGGTCGCACGCGAAGCGCGCGACGATGCTTCCTGCGTTGGTCTAACCGGCTTTCGATATGAGGCCGGCAAAGATATCCGACCAGGCATGCGCCACCATGCCAGGTCGCAAGCTCTTGCGCCACCATGCGAGCAACCCAAACAGGAGACCGTAGCTCGCGATCTTGAGTGCTGTGTTTACGCCCTCATATGCATGGCCTACGCCAAAGACCAACGCCTGGAGAAGCACCGCGATGAAGCTATTACCTGTCAGCGCCCAGAACTGCCTTTGCAAATAACCGCGAAAAACCACTTCTTCGCAAAAACCCGCGCTGACCGATACTGCGATCCAAAGCAATCCCTCGTACAAGTGACGCGGAAGAAGCGGGTCCACCGGTGCCGCGGGATGCGCCCCGGCAAACCTCCTCCACACCCAAAGCACTCCCAGCCAAAAGAGCCACAGCCCAAAGCCAAGAAGCAGATCGGTAGCAATGCGGCGCCCGCTACTCCACATTCCCCCTATGATTTCCCCGAGCTTCGTTCCCGTCGGCTGAAGACCGCCCTTCCACACCCAATAGACCAGAGCCCACTCTGCAACGATCAGGGAAAGGTACAAGGGCGCGACGTTGGGATGCGTCTCCAGCGATCCCGCACTCGAGTGCGAGCGCCTCTGAAATAGGCTCCCCGCTACGCCCAGCGCCACGAAAAAAGCGACTAGGGCGGCAGTGTGCCCCACTGGGCCCACAGGTTTTCGGTCGTCCTGATACATCGGCGTGTGGTCCTCGCATAAGTTACCACCAGCAGCGGCAAACGCCCAGCTTTGCCGATCATCGGGACATATCAGTTAACATGCCCTACCATGGACCGGCCCCAGGGTGCGCTCCACCCCATCTATCCGCTTGACCGCGCTTTCTTCGCCCGCTCTCCCCGCCGCGTGGCGCGCGAGCTTCTCGGCAAAGTGCTCGTCAGAACGGGCGACGGCGGCGCCGGACGCCTCACGGCGCGCATTGTCGAAGTCGAGGCCTATCTCGGAGAACAGGACCCGGCCTCCCACGCTTATCCCGGGCCAACCGCGCGCAACGCCGTCATGTTCGGCCCCGCAGGCTACGCCTACGTCTACTTCATCTACGGCAATCACTACTGCCTGAACGTCTCCTGTGAACAGGAAGGCCGCGCGGGGGCCGTTCTTTTTCGCGCCCTGGAACCGCTGACAGGCATTGAAGAAATGGCACGCGCTCGCGGCATCACGATCCGCCACCCGCGCGACCTGCTCCAACTCACCAGCGGCCCCGGCCGTCTGGCTGAAGCCTTCCGCGTTACCCGCGAGCGAGATAACGGCTGCGATCTCATATCCCCCGCGAGCGGCTTATGGATCGGCGCCGACGGCTACCGCGCCCGAACTATCCGTGTCACGCCGCGCATCGGCATCACGAAAGCCGCCGACAGGCGTCTCCGCTACCTCATCGCCGGCAACCCTTTCGTCTCTGGCCGCAAGACTCTCTAGGCCCCTTGACGAGCCGGAGTAAACTGTTCGCCGGGACAAACGGGCCAGAACCCTTGCTGGACAAGGCTTTCCACCCGTTCTCTCTCGCGGGAGACGACGCGGCCCGGCCGTAGTTTCCGGTCTGCATTTTGGACGCATCCTGCCACTGTCGCTTTTCATCCCATGGGTAGGGGCGATATGCACCGCTCGGCGCCATTTCGGATTCTCCTTGCAGGCCCGGTCGCCATTCTGGCGACCTTCATTCTGGCGATCTTCATTCTGGCGATCTCCGCAGCAACACTCACCCCTGGCGCTTTCGCGTCCGCCAGCGTCGTCCATTCGCAGGAAACGCCCTCCTCCATCGTGATCGGCTTTGTCGGAGGCTTTGTCCGCCACGACAACCCTCACCACGGCGCGGTGATCTTCGCACAGCGCCTGCAAGATCGGGCCCCCAAGGGGACTTATGTGCAGGTTTTCGAGAACCGCCGCCGGCAGGCCGCTTACAACACCATCATCAGCCTGCTGGACCGCAATCATGACGGCATTCTCAGCGGAGAAGAGAAGGCGCAGGCGCGCATCATCCTTTACGGCCAGAGTTGGGGCGCAGCCGCGGTCGTGCTGCTGGCCCGTCAACTGAATCGCGCCGGCATTCCCGTCTTGTTGACCGTGCAGGTCGATACCGTTTCTAGGATGTGGCGCGATGACAAAACCATCCCGCCCAACGTCGCCGCCGCCGCCAACTTTTACCAGCGCCATGGTCTCGTTCGCGGGCAGCCTCACATCGTTGCCGCCGATCCCGCCCGCACCCAGATTCTTGGCAACTTCCTCTTCGACTACAAACAGTCCCCCGTGAAGTGCGAGGGATACTCCTGGCTTGACCGCAAGATCACGCCCACACACATGCAGAGCGAGTGCGATCCCCGCCTCTGGGCCCAGATCGAAGACCTGGTGCGTCAGCGCCTCGAGCCCCCACCCACCGCCGTCGCCGCCGCTCCCCAACAATAGGACCCAGCCCACGAATGATTTTGGGAAGGGCACGACTTCAGTCGTGCCGCCCAGGCGTTTGGCAAGAGCGGTAAGCGGCAGTCAGGAGCCCTCTCAGGCTGGCTCTTGTAAACGCCAAGCATCCAATTTCGCAAAACCGCATTCAAAGGCAAGAACGGCCCGTGTGCGCGCGGCGAGGCCATACCCTGTCCCCTGCCACCAAAGTCAGACAGTTCATTACCTTTGGTGTCTTGGACGAAAACTCCGCGGGACGATAAAGTGGTTTTGTTGATGGCCTTGCACTCCAAACCTCGATCGTTGAAGCCTCGACTGATGGCCCTCATTTTGCTCACCCTGAGCTGGACGCTGACTTCCCGGGCGCAGGATTCCAGCCCGACCCCGGCCAACCCGCAGCATAACGAATCCTCAAAACCGGCCTCCGAAGGTGCTCAGCCATCGGACCATCATCCCGGAAGCATCAGCGGAACGGTGGTGGATCAAAGCGGAGCCGTCGTTCCGGGTGCCGAAGTAAAGCTCATCGAGAAACCTCCGGCGGCGGCTCAGCCGGCTGCACAGGCGGCTGTCTCCGGCGCTGACGGCCAGTTCTCCTTCACCAATGTCCCTCCCGGTCCGTTTCAGCTCAACGTGACGTCCGCTGGCTTCACCCCGCAAACCATCTCCGGAACCCTCGGCTCAGGACAGCGCGATCAGGTCCCGCCCATCATGCTGGCGGTCGCCACCCGGGTCACTGAGATCAATGTCTCGCTCACACGAGACGAAATCGCCGAAGAGGCGGAAGTCGAGCTGAAAATCGAAGAAAAGCAGCGCGTGCTCGGAGCCATTCCCAATTTTTACGTCACCTACAACCCTAATGCAGCCCCGCTGACGCCCATGCAAAAGTTCCGGCTGGCAGCCCGAAACGTGATCGATCCCTTCACCTTCGTGATCGTTGGCGGTACCGCCGGCATCCAGCAGGCGCAGAATCACTTCCGCGGATATGGCCAGGGCTCCGAGGGGTATGCCAAGCGCTTCGCCGCAAACTATGGCGACACGCTTACGGGGACCTTCATCGGCGGCGCCATTTTGCCTTCGCTCTTGAAGCAAGATCCGCGCTATTTCTACAAAGGCATCGGCAGCTTCCGCGCCCGGGCTTTATACGCCATCGCTAACTCTGTGATTTGCAAGGGCGACAACCGCCGCTGGCAGCCTAACTACTCGAACATCCTGGGCAGTCTGGCCGCGGGCGGCATTTCCAACCTGTACTACCCGGCCCAGGACCGCGACGGATTGACCCTCACCTTTGAAAACGCCGCCATCGGCATCGGCTCGAACGCCATTTTCAATCTGCTGCAGGAATTCGTGATGCGCCGGTTCACTCCCAAGGCCAAGCCAGACCCATCCAATCCCGACATCATCCATAACTAGCCGCCTGTCCAACGCTTCCGCTCAGTGTGCTATCAGTGCAACTTTCGCCCGGCAGCCGTGTTCTAAAGGAGTAGGATGAGATTAGGCGGTCTGCCCGCCCGGGCAGTCATCTGCCATTGAAGGTGGAGGGTGCTGATATGAGATCCACCTGGATGCACACTTTTCTTACCGGTATTGCTTCGCTTGCACTCCTGTGTCTGCCCACGACCGTCTTCGCCCAGCACGGTGGCGGAGGCCACGGTGGTGGTGGCGGCGGTGGTTTCCATGGCGGAGGCGGCCACGGAGGTGGCGGAGGCGGCTACCACGGCGGTGGTTCCTACGGAGGCGGTGGCTACCACGGCGGGGCTGGCGGCTCTCACGGCGGTTACGGCGGATACCACGGCGGGTCTGGTGCCTATGGCCGCAACTCCTCAGGCGGCATGCGCGGAGAATCCGGCGCCAGCGCGTCCCGCGCCTGGTCCTGGGAGGGTCACAGCGGTGCCCGTAACACCTCACCCGGCTTCCATTCCTTCGGATCAGGGAACAGCGGCGCTGCTAGATCGGCCGGCGCCTCCACCTCGGCCAGATCAGCCGGCGCAAGCTCGTCGTTTCGAGGTGCCGGCGGCGCTGAGACTCACTCCTCCGTTCGTGACGGTCAATTCCACTCCTTCGGAGGCACTCATAACGCAGCCTCGACAACGACCGGCTCGCACTTCGCCACAACCGGCTCCATCGCCCGTGCGAACTTCGGGTTCGCCAATGCTGGCTGGGGTTGGCGTGGTGGCTGGGGTTGGCGTGGCGGCTGGGGCTGGGGTTGGGGTGGTTGGGGATGGGGCTGGGGACTCGGTTGGTGGGGTCCCGGCTGGGGATGGGGTTGGGGTCCGTTCTGGGCCTGGCCACCGTACTGGTATAACCCGTGGTGGTGGAACTACAGCTATCCTCCCGCCTACATTTACCCGTACCCTGACTCGGACTCAGGCTACTAATCTTGTAGTGTAGGTAACGCTAGAGGCGACGTTGCAGGATGCACAACCCGACGTCGCCTTTCTTTTTTGGAATCCACAGGAATCCAGCCGCGTAGCGGCGAAATGGGAAAGCCTGGCACGGCAGTGCCGGGTAGGCTCAGGGAAAAACTGACGAGTCCCGTAGGGACGGCACCTACGCCCCCGCCAGCACCACGTTGTCAATCAGCCGAGTCGTCCCCACGTACGCCGCGACCGCAACCAGCGCACCTGCAGAAACATCCGCCACCGGATCCAACGTCTCCGCATCCACGATCTCGAAATAATCCAGGCGCACCGCCGTCTTCCTCTCAAACTCGGCCCGCCCTGCCGCAAGCAGCTTCGCCGCATCCCGTTCGCCCGCCCGCACCAACTCTTCCACGCGCATGAGCGAACGATGCAACGCCAGCGCTTCCTTCCGCTGCTTCGCGTCCAGATACGCATTGCGCGAACTCATGGCCAGCCCATCGGCCTCGCGCACAATGGGACACGCCGCAATCTCCACCGCAAAATTCAGGTCGCGCACCATCCGCCGGATCACCGCCACCTGCGCCGCATCCTTCTGCCCGAAGAAGGCCACATCCGGCTCGACGATGTGAAACAACTTGCTCACTACCGTCGTGACGCCGCGAAAATGCCCCGGCCGCGACTTCCCATCGAGCTTCCCGCTCAACTCCTCCACCGTCACCCACGTCGCCGCACCCGCTGGGTACATCTCCCCCACCGTCGGTGCGAAAACCAAATCCACGCCCTCCCGCTCCAGCATGTCCCGGTCGCGCTCGAATGGCCGCGGATATCTCGCCAGATCTTCATTCGGCCCAAACTGCGTGGGATTCACAAAAATCGACACCGCCACCGCATCGCACTGCGCCCTCGCCGCCCGCACCAGCGACAGATGTCCCTTATGCAGTGCGCCCATGGTCGGCACCAGTCCGAGCCGTTTGCCTGCGCTCCGCAGCGCACGGCAAGCCGCCCGCATTTCTTCGATTGTTGTGATGACCTTCAAGAGTGAATGTAGGGCTACTGCTCTCGCGCCCTTCAATTTTGTCATCCCGAGCGAGGCGAGTCGAACCGGGATCTGGGCGAGCCGCGCTTTGCGTCACGCTCCTTGTAACGCGGGTGCCCCACTTCTGGCCGGTTTTGCCAGAAGTGGGGATGTTATCTGCTTTTTACCTCGCCACCACAGGCGCGTCGTGCTTCGCCGCCCAGATCAGCGCGATGAACCAGCCAATCACCGTCCATCCCAGAAAGAAGTTCAACAGGAAGATGGCCAGCGTGTCGCGCTTCTCGCGGATCAGGGCAATGATCGACGGCAGGAAGTACATCACGAACGGCAACCCAAAGAACGGGAAGAAGAAGAAATGCGCCAGGGGATGCATACCACGCCTCCTCGCCTGCTACTAGCCTAGCACCGATGCCGCGAGAGTATCCTCAGCTCGCGAATCCTCAGCTATGGATACGCAGGGGCGATCCGTTTGGTTCCCTTCGCGAAATCCGCGTCGATTCCGTGTAAATCCGTGGCAGAGCAGCGGGTGCCCACTTCTGGCCGGTTTTGCCAGAAGCGGGGATTTCGGTTGCACTCTTACCGCGCCATCGCCCTCTTCCGCGCCAGCACCGTCTCCAGGCTCGCCTTCGTTTCCTTGGGCAGGTGATACGACTCCTCATCCGACGGATACTGCCGCGACTTCACGTCTGCGCGGAACTCCCGCACCGACTTCATGATCAACGCAGCCGCGTCGCCGTACCGCCGCACAAACTTCGCCGGCGGCCCGAACGTCAGGTTCATGATGTCGTGAAACACCAACACCTGCCCGTCGCACTCCGGCCCCGCGCCAATTCCGATGGTCGGCGTGCTTATCTCGTTCGTGATCATCGTCGCCACTTCCCGCGGAATTCCCTCCAGATACAGACACGCCACGCCCGCGCGGTCGAGCGCCACCGCATCGCGCATCAGTTGCTCGATGCCGCTCAGGCTCTTGCCCTGCACCTTGTATCCGCCCATCACATTCACCGACTGCGGCGTCAGGCCAATGTGCCCCGCAACGGGAATTTCGGCGTCAATGATCTGCCGGATCACGTCCGCTCGCTTCTCACCACCCTCCACCTTCACCGCTTCTGCGCCGCCTTCCTTCACAAAGCGCATGGCGTTCATCACAGCGTTTTTGGGGTCAACCTGATACGCCCCGTACGGCATGTCGGCAATCAGCAGAGCGCTCTTCACGCCGCGCCGCACCGCCTTCACATGGTGCAGCATCTCGTCCACCGTAATGGAGAGCGTGTTCTCGTAGCCCAACATCGCCTGCGCCAGCGAATCGCCCACCAGCACAATGTCAATGCCGGCCTCGTCGACCAGGCGTGCCGTGGCGTAATCGTACGCAGTCAGGCAGGTAATGGGTTCGTGTCGGAGTTTCTGTTCCCGCAGAGTTGCGGTCGTAACCTTCGGGCGTGATTCGACAGGAAAACGTTCGGCAGGAAAACGCCCGCTGATCGGGGTGAGACTCATGATGTCCTCCAGTGCCCCTCCGGCTCAGCCGGATAGAGCCTGTACACGCGTCTTGGCGTTTACATCATTGGATACAGCTGATGTCATTGTAGCCGCAAAGAAGAGGGACTGTCGATATGCAGCTCTTGATGCCATAAGAGCAAGCCCATCTCGCGCATTACGTATTGACTCTCGTGGAACATTACGTGTAACATAGAAGGATGGATTCTTACATCAAGCCAGATGACGTTCGGGCTCCAAAGCGTCATTGGTCACTTGTCAACGTTCTCTTCGATGGAGGAGAAGCCACCGATACGAATGCCTCTCCTAGTTCGCTCGCGATCGGGCTTTGGGATAATGAACCAGTTCTGGCAATGCGGTGGAACGGGAACAAAGAGAATCGGCTCGGTAATCCTCAGTCCCGGGGCTTGCCAACATGGTTCATCGTTCCCGAGCAACACTGGAAGCAGATCCTGCAAAACGAACCCTACGGATTTTCTGACGGCAAGATCACTTTCGCACTGAATTTTCTCGAATTTAAGCGTGCTTATTTTTTCACTCATTGTCCCAATCCAGGATGCCGAGACTACAGAAAACTTGTCCTTTGCAGTTACCGCACGAATGAGCTTGGGGAAATTCTCGGCAAGATTGAGCGCAACGAATGGGGTACGCTGCATTTCTACCATATTATTTGCAACTTCGATTGGGAACCGAGCCAACAAGACAAAGCCGATCTCACCAAGACTCTCAAGGCAGCATGGGAGGGTTACCGTCACCGTTCTGATGAAAGGCGATAAATCAGCTGCTCCGAAATGGTATGCCTGGGAAGAGCAATCGCAACCTGGAGCGTCGCATCGATGGGTTCTACTCCGTCTGCGAGAAGATCCTGTTGCGAACGCTGATATTCGCGTGTTTTGTTTGCGAGCTTGGCAGATTTGCAAAATGGCTGTGGAAGTGAGGATGGGAAAATCAAATGCCTTCAAATCGGATGGGGGCTGGTGGTCGAATCACGATTCCCGCTGAATTGCGCAAGAAGTTGCGCCTACGCGCCGGGACCATTCTTAGTGTCAGCGAACAAAGCGGGCGGCTCGTGCTCATTCCATTCAAGCGACTGCTCGACGAAATCCAAGGATCATTGAAGCCACGCCCCGGACAACCGTCAGCATTCGACATGCTGTTTGAAGAACGAAGGCGCGAGCGGAAACGCGAAGACCAAAGGGCTAAGGGCTAAACGCTAAGGGCCAAGGGCTGGGTTTTTACGCGCTCGCCGCTTCCTGCCCGCCCAGCGGCAGGAAATACTGCGTGCCCTTGATTGGCTCGCTAACCTTGCGCAGCAGCTCCTGCAGATCTTCGTTGCGGTCGACGAAATCAATCTCCGACGTGTTCACGATCAGCAGGTCCGACGACGTGTAGTGAAAAAAGAAGTGCTCGTACGCCTTCACCACTTCCTCCAGATATTCGTCGTTCACCGCCCGCTCGCCCGGCGCATTCTTTCTCTTTAGCCGCTTCTTCAGCACCTCGGGCGTGGCCTGCAGATAAATCACCAGGTCGGGCGTGGGCAGCTGCTCGCGAAAATGGTTGTAGTAGCGGTTGTAGGTATCGAGTTCCCGATCGTTCAGGTTGAGGCAGGCAAACAGCTTGTCTTTTTCAAAAATAAAGTCAGCGACCACCATCCGCCGCGACCGCGCGCCCAGATCGAGGGACTGCAGCTGCTCGAAGCGCCGCACCAGGAACGCCAGCTGCGCCTGAAACGCCGCCCCGCGCTCGCCCTCGTAGAACGCCTCGAGAAACGGATTCTGCTCCGGCTCCATCACCCGCTGCGCGTTCAGCCGCTCCGCCAGAATGCGCGCCAGCGTGCTCTTGCCCACTCGGATGGGACCCTCCACTGCAATGTAACGGGGCAGCTCGAAAAGATTGGCCATGTCGTGGTAAGACGCCGCTGAAAAAATTCTGAAAGTGGCAGGATATCCCGGATGCGCCCCACTGACAATTGCAGGAAGAGTTAACAGCTTGCGTTGTCATCCTGAGCGAGCGCTCGTTGCGCAGCGAAGGATCTGGGCGAGCCGCGCGATGCGGCGCGCTGCTTTTATTAAGAAAAGCCGCGCCGCAACAACGCGCGTCAGGCTCGCTTCCCTATGAATTGCGAGATGGGGTGCCCCACTTCTGGCCGGTTTTGCCAGAAGTGGGGATTTTCAGTCACTCAAATTAGTGCATCCGACCCTTTCAATCAGCCATCAAGACTCGGCAATTAACCATTACAATCCCACAATGCTCGGAATTTTTGTGAGCGGAGCTGCTGCCGCGGCCGTCGCCGCCGGCTACCAGACCATGGCGCCCACCGGCCAGTGGTACGGCCGGACTTTCATAGGACTGCGAGGCATCGCCGCTGCGCGCGGGAGCAAACAACTCGCCCTCACCTACGACGACGGCCCCAACGATCCCCACACCCTCCGCCTGCTCGAGGTGCTCGCGCGGCACGACGTGCACGCAACTTTTTTCCTGATTGGTCGCTATGTCCAGCAACGCCCCGATATCGTCCGCGAGATCGCGCACGCCGGCCACGCGATCGGCAACCACACCTACACGCATCCCCTGCTGATCTTTCAAAGCGAATCTGAAATTCGCCACCAGCTCACAGACTGCCGCTCCGCCCTTGAAGACGCCGTTGGACAACATTCCAATCTCTTCCGTCCTCCGTTCGGCGGACGCCGCCCCGCCGTCCTGCGCATCGCGCGCGAGTTGGGACTCGAACCTGTGATGTGGAATGTGACCGGCTACGACTGGAACGCCCCGTCAGCGGAAGTCATCGAACGGAAAGTCTCGGGGCAAATTCGCGGCGGTGACGTCATCCTCCTCCACGACGGCAGCCACAAGCAAATGGGTACCGACCGCTCCCAAACCGTCCTCGCGACCGACCATTTGATCGCGCGCTACAAGCAGGAAAGCTACGAATTCGTGACCATTCCAGAGATGATGACAACATGCTCCGCTCGTGTGGGGCCGGATCTCTGATCCGGCCATGCGGTGCGAAGCACCGCTCCGCGGCGGTACAACGTTTTGAAAGGGCGCGGCTTCTAGCCGCGCCGTCAGCTGAGGTGTGCATTTCTGTGCCCTCTCTGGTGATCAGCCCTTCGCCGCCCCCATCGCCTCTTTCGCCGCCGCAATCGTCCTCTGAATATCTTCCGCCGTGTGCGCCGCGCCCAGAAACGCCGCTTCATACTGCGATGGCGGCAAATACACGCCGCGATCCAGCATGCCGCGGAAGAACTTCCCGAACTTTTCCGTATTCGACTTCGACGCCGAATCCCAATCCGTCACCGGCTTGTCATTAAAAAACCACGTAAACATCGATCCCACACGATTATGCGTGAGCGCAACACCTGCGTCCTTCGCCGCCGCCGCCACGCCCTCCACCAACTCTCCGCTCATCTTCTCGAGGCGCGGATAAATCTCGCTCCTGCGATCCTTCAACTGCTTAAGCATCGCGCATCCCGCCGCCATCGCCAGCGGATTCCCCGACAGCGTCCCCGCCTGATACATCGGCCCCAGCGGTGCGACGAGATCCATAATCTCTGTGGGCCCGCCATACGCACCCACCGGCAATCCTCCGCCAATAATTTTTCCCATCGTCGTCAGGTCCGGCTTGATGTTGTACAGCTCCTGCGCCCCGCCAAACGCCACGCGAAATCCCGTCATCACCTCGTCAAAAATCAGCACCGCGCGCTCTTTTTCCGTCAGCAGGCGCAGGCCCACCAAGTAATCGTCCGCCGCCGGCACGCATCCCATGTTTCCCACCACCGGCTCCACGATCACGCACGCAATCTGATGTTTGAACTTCGAAAACGCGTGCTCCACCACCGACAGATTGTTGAACGGCAGCGCCACCGTGAACTGCGTGAACTCCTCGGGAACGCCCGCCGATCCCGGAATTCCCAGCGTCGCCACGCCCGAACCCGCCTTCACCAGCAGCGCATCCGCATGCCCGTGATAGCAGCCCTCAAACTTCACAATGTATTTGCGTTTCGTGTAAGCCCGCGCCAGCCGAATGGCCGACATCGTCGCTTCCGTCCCTGAGCTCACAAAGCGCACCTTCTGCATGTTCGGAAACGCCGACAGCACCAGCTCCGCCAGATCCGCTTCCGACGGCGTCGAAGCCCCGAAGCTCGTCCCATTGCACGCCGCGCCGACAATCGCGTCCAGCACGGCAGGGTCGGCATGGCCCAGAATCAGCGGCCCCCACGAGCAGACATAATCGATGTACTCATTCTCATCCGCATCCCACGTGTGCGACCCTTTTCCGCGGACGATGAACGGCGGATCGCCGCCCACCGAGCCAAACGCCCGCACCGGCGAGTTCACGCCCCCGGGAATCATGTTCTCCGCGCGCTGTTGCAGCCGGCGTGATTGTTCGACCTTCCGTGATGTGGTGGATGACACCGATTCCTCCGCTGGGCCAGATAGAAACGATCAACAGGTCAACAAGACAGCCGCGCCTGACTGACGGGCAAGGACTGACACGCGCAACCGAATACTATAGCAGCGCCGCGCAATCCGAATTCATCAGATATTCATCGTTCTGCAACCACCGCGCAATATCTGCGCGCTATCTTCATTTCATCAAATTGCCCTTCTAACCGGGAGGGTTTGAAGGACAGTCTCGGGGGCTCCGGACTGTCCTTTTTGTCTTCCGTTATCTAATGGCGATGTCATTCTGAGCGAGGCGCTTTTGTCGAGCGAAGAACCTGGGCGAGCCGCGCGAATCGCCCGCGTTCTTTGCGGGCGAACAATCGCGCGTTTGGCTCGCTTCCTTATTGACCAACACACAAAACGCCATTAACCCCCATTAACCCCGCATCGTATAATCTCCCCGTGATCACCGTCTCCAAGGAAGACTACCTCAAGTCCATTCTCGAAGCCGAGAGCGAGGGCGAAACGGTGATCTCCGCCCGGCTCGCCGACTTGCTGAAAGTCTCGCCACCGGCCGTCACCATGGCGTTGCGACGTTTGAAGAAAGACGGCCTCGTGCGCGTCGTGGGCGGCGGCGAGATCCGCCTCACCGCTGCCGGTCGCAAAATCGCCCGCAAGCTGACCTTGCGCCATCACCTCATCGAACGCATGCTGTCCGAGCTTTTCGGCATGGAATGGTGGAAGGTTCACGACGAGGCTGAGCGCCTGGAGCACGCCGTCTCGCCCGATTTCGAGGCCAAACTGCTGGCCAAACTTGGCTCCGGCGGCGCCTGCCCGCACGGCAATCTCAGCGAACTCGAAGGCCCTGCCAGCCGCCGCCGCCGCGGCCTGGTGCTGCTGTCTGAGGCCGAGCCCGACCGTCTCTACACGGTCAGCGGCATCTATGAACGCGATCGCCGCCTCCTCGAATTCCTGGAGCACCGCGGAATCCGCCCCGGCGCACGTCTGCGCCTGCTCGAGCGCAACTACGACCAGACGCTCACTCTTTCCACTCCTACGGGAACAGTGTCTTTGGGCCCAGCCGCGTCTCAGCGTGTGTGGCTCTCCCCCGTGGCCCGTACCAAACAATAGAAGCGCTCTGATAGGGAAGGGCACGACTTCAGTCGTGCCGCCAAGCACCACCGCTGTCCTCCAGAACAGTTAACTATGGTTTATCCCATCGTGTATACTGACACTAACCTGTCAACGTTGCCATCGTTCAGGTCTTGCCCTTTATTTCCGTTGCACAAGGAGTTAAGAAGAAGAGTGGCCTCGGAGGGAAAAGCCGTTTCCAGTGCGTCCGGCGACGGCGGCATCGTTTCCAGCGGCGTCGTCATCACGCACGAGGACATTGACCGTGCGCACGACCGCGAGCGCGTCTGGCAAACCCGCGCCAGTCGCGGCGTCTGGTCGCGTGTCCGCTTGCTCTGGCTGCTCGTCGGTCCCGGCATCCTGGTCATGCTCGGCGAGAACGACGGCCCAAGCATGCTTTCCTACGCCGCCACCGGAGCTCGTTTCGGCATCGGCTTCTTTCTCCCGTTTGTGGTGCTCACCTTCCTGATGGCCTGTGTAGTCCAGGAAATGACCGTCCGTCTCGGCGCCGCCACCCATCGCGGCCACGCCGAGTTGATCTTCGACCGTTTCGGCCCGTTCTGGGGATGGTTTTCCATGGCCGACCTCATGCTCGGCAACTTCCTCACACTCGTCACCGAGTTCATTGCCATTCGTGCCGGCCTCGGCTACTTCGGCATTCGCCCTTCTGTCGCAGTTCTGGGCGCGTGGCTGATCCTCTTCGGCGCCCTGATGGCCCACCGTTACTGGACCTGGGAGCGCGTCACCCTGACCGCCGCCTTGGGCAATCTCATCTTCGTTCCAGTCGCGTTATTGAGCCGACCTCATTGGACCGAGATCGGCGCATCGCTTTTCACTTGGCGGCCGCTTCCCGGCGGCCTCACCCAGGGAACCGTGCTCATCCTGCTCGCCGATATCGGCGCCACGGTTACGCCCTGGATGTTGTTTTTTCAGCAGAGCGCCATTGCCGACAAGGGACTCACCACCCGCGACATCCGCTTCGGCCGCGTGGATACCGTGCTGGGCGCGGCTTTGGCGGCGCTCGCCGCGCTCGCCACTATCATCGCCACGGCCCCGCTCTTCGCTCATGGCATGTCCGCCGACAATTTCGAAACCGCCGCCTTCGCACAGGCCCTGCAGCCATTCGTCGGCCGCTGGGGGGCATCCCTGTTTGCGCTCGGAATGTTCGAAGCCGGCATGGTCGCCGCCGTCACCATTTCCACTTCGTCCGCCTACGCTTTCGGAGAAGTCGCCAACCGCCCGCACAGCCTCAACCTTCCCTTCACGCAGGGCAAATCCTTCTATCTCGTCCTACTGATCGAAGCCGCCTCGGCTGCCGCGCTCGTGCTCATCCCCGGCATTCCTCTCGTCTATATCGTTCTCGTCGTCAATGTGATCGCAGTGCTGGCTATGCCGCCCGCGCTGCTCTTTCTCTACATGCTGGTCAACGATCGCGGAATCATGGGCGATCTCGTCAGCCCCTTGTGGGCCAACATTCTCGCGCTCGGCGTAGTCGTGGTTTTGATTGCAGCTGGTGTGCTGTTTGGCGTCAGCGTCGTCGCTCCCCACGCGCTCTCGCTTTTTGGAGGTGGCTAGGAGTGAAGGGTTTGAAAGACGAGTGATGGTTTTGAAAGGGCGCGGCTTTCAGCCGCGCCGCCAGATCCGATAAGAACGGGGCTTTAGCCCCTGACAACCCGGCACTGCGTCGGCCAACAAAAGGTATCGAGGTCGAACCAAATGATGCAGCCCCAATTCCGTTCCGCTCCCGCCGCTGAAGTCAGCCGCGAAGATCTCGCCTCCGTCGTCGCCGCCCTCGAACCCGACCAGCTCATTTCCGCCAAGCAGCTTCACCATTGCCCACGCCGCAGCCTGACCCCAACCGAGAAATTTCTCTTCTGGTTTCTCCGCCTCTATCTCGCCTTCATGTTCGCAGTCGTCCTCTACCAGGTCTGGACCGGCATTAGATGAGGTTCGCAATTCCTCACTGCGTTATCCCGAAGGCCGGGTGCCCCATTCAAGCCCGGTTTTGGCTTGGGTGGGGTTTCTGATTTTGGAGGGCAGGTTGCTGGGAAGGAAAATGAATTGTCATTCTGAGCGACGCGCTCGCGACCGCGAGCGCAAGTCGAAGAATCCCTACCGCCCTGGAAGAACCCCAGCGGCATCCCGAATGACTCTCGTCAGCGTAGAAGAGCGGCGCTTCAGCGCCGCGTAACGAAACGGCCCTTTAGCCTCTGAGCGTCGCGAACGCGCATTTCCGCTTCAAACGCATTACACTAATAAGTTGCACTTCAGCCCGGCGTCGCTCGCCTTCGCCAGGATTCATTCCGAAGGATGCCATTATGTCTGTGAACAGCTTCAACACACGCTCTACTCTCAAAGTCGGCAGCAGAGAATACGAAATCTACCGCCTCGACGCACTCGACCAGCAGGGAATTTCCACGAAACACCTGCCCTTTTCTCTGCGCATCCTGCTCGAGAACCTCCTGCGCACCGAAGATGGCCGAAACGTCACCAAGGAAGAAATCCGCGCCCTCGCCGCCTGGAATAGCAAGTCGAAGCCGGAAAAAGAAATCGCCTTCACTCCCAGCCGCGTTCTCCTGCAGGATTTCACCGGCGTTCCCTGCGTAGTCGATCTCGCCGCCATGCGTGACGCCATGAAAACCCTCGGCGGCGACGCGGGCCTGATTAACCCGCTCCAGCCCGTCGAGCTTGTCATCGATCACTCCGTGCAGGTCGATGAATTCGGCTCCCCCAACGCCTTCGACATGAACGCCCTGCTCGAGTTTCAGCGCAACAAGGAGCGCTATTCGTTCCTTCGCTGGGGACAAACCGGATTCCGCAATCTCGCCATCGTTCCTCCCGACACCGGCATCGTGCACCAGGTCAATCTCGAATATCTCGCGCGCGTGGTCTTTGTTCACGAACCCAACGGTGACCGAAGCACGAAGCCGACTGCATACCCCGACACGCTCGTCGGCACAGACAGCCACACCGTCATGGTGAATGGTTTGGGAGTCTTGGGATGGGGCGTGGGCGGCATCGAGGCCGAGGCCGCCATGCTCGGCCAGCCCGTCTCTATGCTGATTCCCCTCGTTGTCGGAGTGAAGCTGACCGGGCGTTTGCGCGAAGGAGCGACAGCGACCGACCTTGTCCTCACCATCACCGAGATGCTGCGCAAGCACGGCGTCGTCGGCAAGTTCGTCGAATATTTCGGACCCGGCCTTCGCGATCTTCCCCTTGCCGATCGCGCCACCATCGCCAACATGGCCCCCGAATACGGCGCCACCTGCGGCATCTTCCCGATTGACAAAGAGAGCCTCCGCTATCTGCGACTTACCGGCCGCGGCGATGATCAGATTGCTCTCGTCGAGGCTTATGCGCGCGCGCAGGGACTCTTCCACGACGAAAAAACTCCCGAAGCGGAATATTCCGAACTGCTCACGCTCGATCTCGCGACCGTCGAGCCCAGCCTCGCCGGGCCGAAGCGCCCTCAGGATCGCGTTGTTCTGTCTCAAGCGGGCGAATCGTTCCATAAAGCTCTGCCTTCTCTGGTCAAGCCAAAATCTGCAAAAACTGAGGGTGCCCCACTCAAGCCCGGCTTTGGCTTGAGTGGGTCTGGCAACTCCGGCACCACGAAAGCCTGGGAGGCCGAAGGCGGCAGCCCCGCGGCCATCGGCGTCGAAGATCCCAACGATCACGAGCACGTCTCCGCTTCGGTGAAAAATTCGCTCCAGCACGGCAGCGTCGTCATCGCCGCCATCACTTCCTGCACCAACACGTCGAATCCGTTCGTTCTCATCGGCGCCGGACTTCTCGCCAAAAAAGCCGTGGAAAAAGGCCTGACCGTTCCGCCCTGGGTCAAGACTTCGCTCGCTCCCGGCTCCAAAGTTGTCCGCGACTACCTCGAAAATGCCGGGCTGATGCCCTATCTCGAGAAGCTGAAGTTCCATCTCGTCGGCTACGGATGCACCACCTGCATCGGCAACTCAGGCCCGCTGCCCGAGGAGGTTTCGAAGGCCATCGACCAAAACGACCTCGTCGTCGCCAGCGTGCTCTCCGGTAATCGCAACTTCGAAGGCCGCATCAATTCCGAAGTCCGCGCCAACTATCTGATGTCGCCGCCTCTGGTCGTCGCCTTCGCGCTCGCCGGGCGCATCGACACCGACCTGCGCAAAGACCCGCTCGGCAAAGATCGCGAGGGCAAGCCCGTCTATCTCGCGGACATCTGGCCGTCGTCGCGCGAAATTGAAGAGACTATGCAGCAGGCGATCACCTCCGACATGTTCACCAAGTCCTACGCAGAAGTCTTTGAGGGGGATGCCCGCTGGCGCGGCATCGTCGTGCCGAAGGGCGAGACCTACAACTGGGAAAAAGATTCCACCTACATCCGCCGCGCGCCCTACTTCGACGACATGGACGTGAAACCAGCGCCCGTGGCCGAAATCAGGAAAGCGCGTGTGCTCGCCGTTCTCGGCGACAGCGTCACCACCGACCACATTTCTCCCGCCGGCTCCATCAAGAAAGAAAGCCCTGCGGGAAAATATTTGCAGGAGCACGGCGTCAAGCCCGCCGACTTCAACTCCTACGGCTCGCGCCGCGGCAATCACGAGGTCATGGTGCGCGGCACCTTCGCCAACGTCCGCCTGCGCAACAAACTGGTCGCAACCGAAGGCGGATTCACCCGCCACCTGCCCACCAACACCGAAATGTCGATCTTCGACGCGTCAGAAAGATATCGCGCCGATGGCACTCCGCTTTTGGTTTTAGCCGGAAAAGAATACGGCTCCGGATCATCCCGCGACTGGGCCGCGAAAGGACCGGCCCTGCTCGGCGTGCGCGCCGTGATCGCCGAAAGCTACGAGCGCATTCACCGCTCGAACCTGGTCGGCATGGGCATTCTCCCGCTGCAATTCCCTGCGGGACAGAATGCCGAATCGCTCAAGCTCACCGGCGAAGAGACCTTCGAAATCACCGGCATCCGCGACCTGATCGAGCACTACGCCCCCGGCCGCACGGTGAAGGTGAAGGCTGCGTCAAAGGGCAAGGACAAAGATAAGGATTTTATAGAGTTCGACGCCGTCGTCCGCATCGACACTCCGCAGGAAGCACTTTACTACGCGAATGGAGGCATTTTGCAATACGTCCTGCGCCAGTTGCTGGCGACCAAGCCGCAGGCGGTGGGAGTGTAGCTAGAACTCCACGTGCAGCCGGAACGTGGGTACATCGACCGGTCCGCGGTCGCGGTTGTATCCGGGATTGTTGATGTGCTGGAAGCCCGGCGCAACATAAATCCCGCGCCACACGTGCGCCGTGTAATAGGTCTCGACGATATTTTCGCGGCCGTAGTTCAAGCCACCGTCGCCGAGCAAAAATCCCTCACCCCCGGCCGCCAGATAATTCTGGTGATCCTTCTTGATCCCGTTGGTCACAAACGCCACGCCCGCCCGGTCCTGTTTGCGACGCCACCACGCGCCATTCGCGCCCACGCCCGTCGCCAGCGTCAGATCATCTTCCGTGTAGGCAAACGATTCCGTCTTGCCGTTGTCCCACCCGAATCGGCCAAACGCCGTCAGATTGTGCGTCAGCGTCTGCTCCACATTTACGCCGAATCCGTACTTGTGGGTGATGTGCCACGGATGGTCTGTAATGCTGGGCGTGGTGCCCGCTTCCGCCGCTTCGATGATCTGCTCGCGATACACTCCCATATTGGCCGAATTGGCGTACGCCAGCAGGCGCACAACGCCGGCTTTTTTCGGGATGAAGCCGTGCCGCAGTTCGTATTCCAGATTTTCCCCGCGCGCCTGCCACGGCTTCCACACCAGGTCGATTCCGTTAGCCACTCGAGGCATCAGGCCTTCGGCAAACCGCAGTCCCCAGTTGCGGTCTTCGAAGTCCGCCATCGCACCGACCGTGTATCCGCGCGTATCCGCCGCGTAATCCCACGCGCCGTTGTTGTCGGTGGTCCAGTTGAGGAACTGCAAATGCGTGTCGCTGCCGACTGAATTCACGTCGAAGAAATCGGGCAGGCTGAACTTGCCGAAGCGGATTTCCAGCCGCCGTCGCGGCAACTCCTCAAACAGCGACCAGAAATTGCGCTGGTTTTCGACTTTGTCGTCGCTCAGCGCAATCACCTTGTGCAGTTCGCCGCGGCCCAGATACGGCTCTTTGCTGAGCAGCGGATTGCGCACGATGTCCAGGTCCGGATTCCCCGCCAGGCCGAATCCCTGGGTCAGCGCCGCCCCGCCGGCTTCTTCCACATCCACCAGAACCTCGAAAGAATTGTTGACCCGCATCCCGGTGTACATCGTGAGCACACGCGACGTCGCTTTTTCGTAATGTGAGTTCAGGCTGTGCGGTCCGCTGTAAAGCGCCGGAAAATCCGGATGCGTCTCAAAAATAAAATTCGCCTGCCCCGACAGCCAGAAGCGCGAGTCCTTGAAGTGCGGCAACATCGCCTGCGTGCTCTCGTCGGGAGGGGGCGGATCGGCCAGCGCCGCCGCGTTCGGGTCCGGGGAATTTTGCTGCGGGGCGACCGTCGCCGATGTAGGGTTCGTTTGCCGCGCGAATCCGGGAATCGCAAACTCGGGAATGGCGACCGCAGAAACAAAGATCGCCAGGGCCACAACCACCGTCCGCAGCCAGGGACTGCGGCCACAGGCGACAGTGTGGCGCCCCGAAAGGCCCGCCAACGCGCTTTTGACGATATTGAAAATGAATTTCAATTTCAATTTCATGCCCCTACCGTACTGCCCCGCAGCACAGGCTCTCTGTACCCCGTATCACCCCAGGATGTGATCCCCGTCACGCTCTAATATTCCCCACGCCGGCTGTCGCCCCAACGCCGTTTGACTTAGCTATAGCATACTTGTAAGTATTAACTATAGTTAAATCATTGTTCTTGCAGGATTCGTCTCTTGGGCTGGAGCAACAGCCTACCCGGAAATGATTACAGGACTGTTACAACTTCGGGCGGTCACGCGTCCCCGCCCGGCACCCACTCGATCCGGAGGCGCTTGCTGCCTTTGCTGTCGGTGGCCACGACCCAGCTCATGCGCAAGGTGCTGCGTGCCGCCCCGGCTTCCCACTGCCGGCAAACGGTTTCCTGCGGAATTGCGCGTGCGAGCTGCGTCGTCGCCATCGCCATCGGTTGTGCGAATAATGTGATGCAGGCCATTTCCTCTTCCCTCCTTTCTCCAAGTTCCCCTCCACAAATGCGCTGCCACGCTCCCGCTGCGCCTCCTTTTATCTTGACTCGCCATCTTCATGTCGACCGCCGCCGCCCTCTGCTGCCCTCTTGCCTTTATTGCCCCATCAGTCATATGATACCCCCCTAGGGTATATGTCAAGCGAAAAACGCGAGGTTTAGACCCGTGCACAACGCCAAAACGCCGGAAGTCTCCAAAGAGAAGCAGAAACTGCTGTCGCGCATCAAACGCCTGGGCGGTCAGATCAGCGCCGTCGAGCGCGCGGTCGCCGAAGGCGACGAGTGCGCCGACATTCTCATGCTGCTGGCCGCCATCCGCGGCGGCGTCAACAGCCTCATGGCCGAGATCCTCGAGGATCACATCCGCCTGCACATCACGCATCCTCACCGTGCCCCCGACTCGCCGGAAGAACTCACCGAGGACTTGATCTCGCTGGTCCGGGCATATCTGAAATGAGCGATCCAGTCCGGTGCCCCATCCTAGCCGCGTTTTCTTGCGGCTAGGGGGGATTGCCACGCAGCAAATGCGAGTCTAGCTCGCTTCCCAATGAAACTTCACGCCACCGCCTCTAGCCGCCGTTTGACAGTCTTCCTCGTCAACCCCTACCCTAACTTTTCTGGCTTATGAAGGTTCTCGTCTTAGGCGGCGGCGGGCGCGAGCACGCCCTGGTATGGAAGCTGCGCCAGTCCTCGCGCATTTCACAACTCTACTGCGCGCCCGGCAATGGCGGCATCGCCCAGGAAGCCGAATGCCTCCCCGCCGATCTGAAAGACCTCAACTCCATCGTCAGCCTGGCCACGCGGCTCGCTCCCGATCTCACCGTTGTCGGCCCCGAGCTTCCTCTGACTCTGGGCGTGGTCGACGAATTTCCCCGCCGCGGCTGGCCCGTTTTTGGCCCCACGCAGGCGGCTGCGCGCCTGGAGTCGAGCAAGAGCTTCGCCAAAGAATTTCTGCAGCGCCATCGCATCCCGACGGCCCACTTCGCCATCTGCGATTCCATCGACCAGGTCCGCTCCGCCCTCAGTCATTTTCACGCACCCGTCGTGGTCAAGGCCGACGGCCTCGCCGCCGGCAAGGGCGTCGTCATCGCGAAAACGAAGGAAGAAGCGGCCAGCCTCGCCGTCGAAATGCTCAGCGGCCGAATGGTGGGCGACGCCGGCTCGCGCCTTGTCCTCGAGGAGTGCTTAAAAGGCGACGAACTTTCCTTCCTTGTCTTCAGCGACGGCGAGCGCGTGGTGCCGCTGGTGGCCGCGCAGGACCACAAGCGCGTCGGCGACGGCGACACCGGCCCCAACACCGGCGGCATGGGCGCCTACTCCACCGCCGACATCGTCGACGATCAGATGCGCGACTGGCTCGTGCACCACATCGCCCAGCCCGTGGTCACCGGCATGAAAGCCGAGGGCGCCGAGTTCAAGGGTGTGCTTTACTGCGGCCTCATGATGACCGCGCGCGGCCCCATGGTGCTCGAGTTCAATTGCCGATTCGGCGATCCCGAGGCGCAGCCGATCTTGATGCGCCTGGAAAGTGATCTGGTCGAGGCTCTCGAAGCTTCGATCAGCGGCCGCGTCAGCGAAGGCGATTTCCGCTGGTCGCCCGACGCCAGTGTCTGCGTCGTCATGGCGTCCGGCGGATACCCCGGCACCTTCGCAGTGGGCAAGCGCATCGACGGTCTCGACGATGCGGCTGATGTCGAAGGCGTAAAAGTTTTTCACGCCGGAACCTCGAAGCGCGACGGCGCTTTCTACACTTCCGGCGGCCGCGTCTTAGGCGTCACCGCTCGTGCCCGTGATCTGGAAACGGCCCTCGATCGCGCCTACGCTGCCTGCGCGAAAATCAGTTTCGAAGGCGCGCATTACCGAAAAGACATTGGAGCGCGGGCGCTGAAAAAGTAGCTCGACTGCACGGAACCCCAGCCGCGTAGCGGCAGCATGTGATAGCCCAGGACGGGAGTCCTGGGTAGGGTACAGGAGAATGAACCGAGTCCCGTGGGGACG
>Ga0187770_10000216_pt1 | contig 28204 bp, 27 predicted proteins | sample 0116_SJ02_MP02_2_FD_133154 | JGI IMG/M metagenome (GOLD analysis project Ga0187770, IMG submission 133154) | Tropical peat soil microbial communities from peatlands in Department of Meta, Colombia - 0116_SJ02_MP02_20_MG | ecosystem: Environmental > Terrestrial > Soil > Wetlands > Peat | place...
AGAATGATGGAGTCTGACCCGGTGTGGGTCGACATTGGACTGGCTCGCAAAGTTATTCCCGACATGAAAGACAAAGTGCTGCTTCATGCAGGGCCCCCCATCGCATGGCAACGTATGAGTGGGCCAATGAAGGGAGCTGTAATGGGTGCAGCGATCTACGAAGGCTGGGCACGCGACGGCGTGGAGGCTGAGAAGGTTGCGGCGGCGGGAGAGATAACCTTCGTACCGAACCATCATCATGACTCCGTAGGCCCCATGGCGGGCATCGTATCACCGAACATGCCCGTATACGTTGTTTACGACCGTAAGTTCGGAGTCAAAACGTACTCGAACTTGAACGAAGGAATTGGCAAAGTTCTGAGATATGGCGCCTACTCTAACGAAGTGATACAAAGACTAGTCTGGATGCGCGAGACACTAGCCACGACACTTGACGCCACAATCAAGGAGATCAAGAGGGATAAAGATGGCCTCGCGATGAAGCCGATAATCACCCAGGCTCTAACAATGGGTGACGATTGCCATAACCGCTACAACGCGGCAACCTCACTCTTTCTCAAAGAGATTGCCCCCTATATGATGAAGACAGGGTTAGACAAGAAGACGTTGATTGAGACCTTCAATTTCATGAGCCAAAACAACTTCACGCTCCTCAACCTAGGGATGGCCAGCGCGAAAGCAATCGCACTGGCCGCGGAGAAGATCAAGTATAGCACCATAGTCACGGTCCTTACTCGAAATGGGACGGACGCGGGAATCTGGGTTAGTTGCCTAGAGCACGAGTGGTTCACTGCGCCCGCACCAGTGCCAAAAGGGGTGTGGTTCCCGGGGTTTACTGAGAAGGATGCGAATCCAGACCTTGGGGACAGCGCGATAACTGAGACAGCTGGTTTTGGTGGGTTTGCGATGGCAGCCGCCCCAGGCATTGTTTCATGGGTTGGTGGAAGCGTAGCCTACGCTATCGAGAACACTCAGAAGATGTATGAGATTACTCAAGCAAAGAACAAGGATTTCATAATACCCTTCCTTGATTTTCAAGGAACACCAACCGGCATCGATATCCGCAAGGTCGTTAGGACGGGGATAACGCCGACGATAAACACGGGGATTGCCCACAAGGAAGCAGGAATCGGGCAAGTGGGAGCGGGAATGGTCTCGTTCCCGCTAGAGATCTTCAAGCAAGCACTCAAATCCTTCGCGCAAAGGTATGGCATCTAAGGGCGAAGGTTGAGAACCCTCCTCCGAGCGAATTGCATAGGTGCACTTGCAGCTAGGTCACTTTTGGTGGGGGGATCTGGTATCGTAGGATCTGTGGTAAGCGCTTTCCCGAATTCTTTCTACATGAAGACTTCTAAGAACGACCTAATTTTCATTACCAACCGACAGTTGAAATCGCCAATAACAATCAATCTGGATTCAACCGCTGTGTTTGGGCGAATGGTGACACCTTCAGAACCTGTCTCGGTCGATGAAGGAAACCTTTACGTCGGCGATTCGACAACAATCCAGCTAAGCGCAACAATTCGGCATCGCAATGCGTACAATCTCGAAACTCAACCAACTAAACAATTTAAGTTAACCAGAGAGGCTCTGACTCTCGCATCCACAATTCTAACGATGATCGACACCAGTCACAGCGTCTTGGACTCGAAAGGTCTAGCGCACGAAGGGGCGAGGAACTTTGTACGTACAGGCATCATTACCCTATGAGACTCCGGAAAGGTTGGCCAATTTTCTGAACCGGCATTAAAGATGGTAGGCTTAGGGTCGGGTTTCACCCCCTCAGGGGATGACGTTCTCGGCGGGTTCCTTTCCACATACAACTCCCTCGCACACAACATCAATCGTTCAAAAGTGCTTCTAGACCTCGACCTTATCCAAAAGAACACTAATTGGATTAGTGCCAAGTTGATGGATTACATGCAACATCAGGTGCTCGACGACCAGGTTCTAGATCTGATTCGTTCAGCAGCATTAGGAAGCGAAGATGAGTTCATCTTGGCTATGGAAACTCTTCTGCCCAGAGGTCACACTTCCGGTATTGATATTTCGGTTGGAGCGATACTAGCGCTTTGCTTAATTTCAGATATCAAAGGAAACGAGCACAGCACAGAGAGCGTCGCGCAGAGCATGGGACTATTCTAACTATTCGCTGGACTTTCGCAGACCTTTTCCAGTTCTGAATTCGTGTCGCAACCGCTAAAAGGACGCCTGCTAGACCTTCGAACGGTGCTTTACCAGATGTCTTTCAAACCTCCTTGTCCAGTGACGCTTCAGGAAGTCAAGATAAATGTCGAGGACTTGGAACCAATTCTTCGGCCACCAGAATCTCCCCTTCTTACCAGAAAGTACGATCCGAGACTTCTCAAACTGCCAGACGGAAAGAGAATGGTGGTGCGGATGGCCACGACAGATGACATCCCTGTTATTTTGAAGACCACGCGATCCATCATGGATGAACAGAAGGACTTCTACGACCTAGTCGCGCCAAGAGTCTATGCCGAGATAATGTCCTGGTACAGGAAGCGCGTAAAGGATCACTATTGCCTCGTCGGAGTTCTGGAGGGAGAATTAGCGGCCATTGCCAATGCGCGACTTTGGGATGAAAAAGTCACGATAAGCCTTCACACAATGACTTTCAAACGTGGGGCAGGCATAGGAGCGCTCATGTATCTCGCGAAGATGGAGCATGCCTTCGAGAACCTTGGAATGGAGGAATGGTGGGCAACCTATGAGAGCTACACGGGACTTAGGTACTGGGCGCTAGGACTCGCTCAATTTCAGAAACCCTATCCTCAAATTCAACATGAGTTGGGTGGCGCAAGAGTCTTCTTCAATACAAAGGACCAGTGGCATAGCTTTGTGAAGCCGAAGTATGGACCCCGCCTAGGTGAAAGGCCAGTACCGAGCGACTTGCTGAAGCAATCCTTGAACCCGAAGATGCCAGAACATATCGACCTGTAGAATTTCTTTCCCCTCTCCTTCACTGTGTTCTCGACCTAGGAGGCGCGAAGATACTTGGCACTGTGCAGGGAAATCATACGATTCAAATTGGCGACAGATTGATGATCGCTGAAGATGCCACAGGACAATTCCCCTTTGTTTTCACAGGGCCTATCACACAGCGAGCATAGGGCTGATGTTAAACTTGACCATGTCGGGAGATTTAGAGGCCGTAAGCTATTTCTAGAAAATGCTATAATTGCAGCGTGTTCTGAAATGGACCCTTTTGAGGATTGGAAAATCCATCAAGATTTCATGAAGGTAGCCATCGAGGAAGCAAAGCTCGGAATGCGTGAAGGGGGAATTCCAATTGGGTCCCTTCTTGTTCGGGATGGAAAGATCATTGGGCATGGGCACAACAAGCGGGTCCAGGAGAGAGACCCCACTTCGCACGCAGAAATCGATTGTCTTCGCAAGACAGGAAGAATAGGTAGCTATAGCGGCACAACACTCTACTCCACACTGATGCCCTGCTACCTCTGTGCGGGCGCAGTCGTCCAATTTGGAATAAAGAAGGTAGTTGTGGGAGAGTCGACGACTTTTCCCGGGGCTGAGGAGCTAATGGTAAGCCGTGGCGTTCAGGTAATCAACCTGAACCTCGACGAATGCAAGGAAATCATGAAGCAATTCATAAAGAAAAATCCAAAGTTATGGAATGAAGACATAGGGAAACTCTGACGACTTCTGGCCCAAATCCTAAATCTGACCCGCCCGCACATTGTTCACAGGACTCGCCCTTACCTTTTCCAATCCCTTCTCTAGTCTAAGTAGCTCATCTTGCGCTATCCTTTCCTGCCAATCCTTCAATTCTCCGATCTCTAGCAGACTTTTCATTAGTCGTATACTGTTTTCTAGGTGGCCAGCTATGTCACCTTCCTCATAGCCCTGGCCGTTGAACAGCCTACTTTGACGTGAGGACCAATCACCGGGTTGATCCGACCCAGGAACAAATTCACGTAGGTATTCCACAAAGGTGTCTCTATCGAGCAAGGCACCAAGTTTGCTGACCGAATGATCCCTGCGCCAGAGCCATTCGTCTATACCGTATAGTGGCATGTCGTAATTGTTGGCGCAGAGAGCGGTTAGATTACCCATTGCGAATGCTACTAATGGAATATCGTGACTTCGTGCAATCTTGTCGAGCAGCTTGAGTCCTTCTAGAGCGATGAACCCATAAAGAATCCACTTAGCGATATGCGAGCCGACTTCTTCGCAATGATTGATTGCGGCTTTGATGCTGACTTCGGCTGACCTACTGCTTGCCACCGTATCCTGTATTATCAAGAAAATCTCTCTGTTTGCGGGAAGTTCTGCAAAATCTTCGTAAACTATGTCAAGTTGTCGGTGAACCATGCCGTCGTGATCTCGATAGGATGTGTGAGTGTAGCGAGGCCTAATGCTGACGGTCCGATAGTTGCCTGGGATCATACGGCTCGCTGCCTGATGCAGGTTGTACCCGGGAGCGGCTCGGAGTATCTGCTCAAACACTATTCCGCCCTTCTTACTGGCATTGATTTGTGATAGTTCAAGAATAGCAGGCAAGCTCTGTTCTGCAGCCTCAAGCGTAAGTTTCCCAAGTTCATCTCCCACCACATGTGGGTGGCAAGCGATTCTTCGTGTCATAGGAGTGTCTATGATGAAGGCATTCAATGATGAGTTTTGAACTTCAAAGACTCTAGTCTGCTGTTTGAGTTTTGTCTTAGTAAGGTTAGCGAGTCTTGTTTCGTCGACATTGACTCCGTATTCCTGAATTACGGAATCCACTAAGTTTGTTCCAAGTTCTTCCAAATGCTCCATCTCGGAAACAAGGTTCCAAGATAGCCGATGGCTCATTGAAATAATTACCCACCAGTATTCAGGAGGAATTTATAACGGAATTTTCGAGCGTTAGAAACTAACCTTGGCTTAGTGTTAAATACTCTTAGATGAGGTTCAATCGAGATCATGGACTCTAAGTCGGCATCTGGAAAGGCACCAGTTTTCGTTCGGGACGCAACCGGGCTCCGGAAGGAGGTCTCTCTGTTGGATGCCATATCGATCAACGTGAGTGACATGTCTGCGGGCGCTGCACTTGCGAATATTGGTCTTACAACGATCCTATTGCCCACGATGGCTGGTGTTAACCTCGTCTTAGGCTCACTGATAGCATTCGTGCTCCTAGTGCCGCAAGTCATCATTTACACAATGATGACGAAACGGGTACCGCGCACTGGAGGGGACTACGTTTGGGTCTCTAGGTCGATGGGGGGTTTTCTCGGGAATATCTTGGCCTTGAGCGGTTATACGATGGGAAACATCCCATTCGCCTCGCTCATCGCGTTATCCGCAGTATTCGCGATTGGCTCGGCTGGCGTTTCATTAGGTTACCAAAATATGCTTAGCCTAGCACTTCCAGGAAACATGCAAGGTGCAAATCCTGCGTCACAATTCCTTCTGGCCAGCGTGATTTTGATCGTACTCTTTGCGATCAACATTGTCAGACCGAAGATCGCATACAAGTTGATTTCGATCTTTACGGTAATCGGGATCGTCTCGGTGCTGGTGGCTATTTTCGTTCTCGTGTCAGGTGGGACCAATGGCGCTGTCAACTACGTGAATTCTCTTGGCAATTCCACTTTGACTTATCAGGGCATCGCGAGTAGTTATACAGGGCCGTCGTTCGATTTGTCTGCAACTCTCATATTCGTTCCGTACTTCGCTTTCTTCACATACCCATGGGTTAACGCTGCACCTGCGGTGGCCTCCGAAATCAAAGGGAAAACCGCGTTGAAATGGAATGTCGTAGTTTCCGCGGCTGTCGTTATGCTATTGGTTACAGCTGCGTTTGGATCCATGTACTACGCAGGTGGAATGGCTTTCGTAAATGGAGCCCTAGCCAACCCAACCTTGGTGTATACCTACTCGTTCAACTTTTGGACGTTTGCAATGGGGGCAACAACGAATCCAATTCTGTCCTGGATAATCGGCATTGGTTGGATCCTTTGGATCATCAACATTCTTGCGTACCTTGTGGTTGTAGAAGGCAGATACCTTATGGCACAAGCGTTTGACAGGTTTTTGCCCTCAATGGTTGCGTACGTTAGCAAGTATGGCTCGCCCGTCGTCGCCCACCTGATAGATCTCGTCATAACGATTGCACTCGCCGCGGGCGCGTCATTTCTCTACGGCACTTTTGTTTCACTATACGGAACGATAGTTGGCCCCATGATATACTTCGCATTCGTTGGTGTTGCCGCTGTGATATATGCGGTTAGGAATGAGAAGGGAGCTTCGAAAGCAATCCTAGCAATTGCCGGAATTCTTTCCGCCGGGGTCTTCATCTGGTTGACTGCGGAGTTCCTCTTCTACCCAGCTATATGGGGAGGCAACACACTGGCCTACGGATTCATTGCCGGCACAGCCATTATCGGCGCCATCATTTACGCTGCATCGAAGATGTACCACGCACGCAGAGGACTTGACATTTCCTTGGTGTACAAACAGTTACCACCCGAATAGAAGCACTACCTCGACTGCTAACCAACCGTCGTCTCAGATGACGACCATCTCGTTACTCCGATTTTCACTCTGTCAGTTTCAACTAACCTTTAAATGGCAGTGTTGTGTGTGCGTAGTTTTAACGAAGACCGCGTGCGGATACAGAGAAGTTCTGCACAGCGAAACTGGAACGCGGTTTACCCGATAACGAGGAAGCTTAGCCGTTCGGTTTTCTAAAAGCGGTTTACGTAGGAAAGTGTAAACTAGGAATGCAAAGTTTCGAAGAACTCCCGATAAAGGGAGAGATAATTCGGAGCCTCAGGGAACTCGGTTTTGAACAGATGTTCCCAATTCAGGCTGCTGCAATTGGCCCTTTGCTTGATGGCAGAGATGTTATAGGCCAAGCGAAAACGGGTACAGGTAAGACTGCTGCTTTTGGCGTACCCATGATTCAGAGAATTGAGAAGTCCCTGGATGCGGTGCAAGCGCTTGTTCTTGTTCCGACCCGTGAACTAGCCGTTCAAGTCGCCTCTGACCTGAATAGGTTTGGAAAGCACCTCTCAATACGAACGCTCGCCGTTTACGGTGGCCAACCAATCTACAGCCAGATGGAAGCGCTTCAAAGCACTGTGCACATCGTGGTTGGGACACCGGGTAGAGTCATCGACCATCTCCGAAGAGGCACTCTGCTAATCGACCAAGCGACGTTTGTTGTCCTCGACGAAGCCGACCGCATGCTCGACATGGGTTTCATCGACGACATAGAGTTCATACTGCGAAGAACAGCCAACGAAAAGCAGACGGCAATGTTCTCCGCTACCATGCCCGACGAAATCCTCGAACTGGCGTCGAGACACATGTACAACGCTGAGAAAATCCTTGTCAGCAGGGACGAGATTGCGGTTGAGGAAATAGACCAGCTCTACCGCGTAGTGGACCCAGAACGCAAGTTCCAAGCACTCTGCGACATAATGGATGAGAAATCAGTACAGCGTGCTTTGATTTTCTGCTCCACCAAAATAGGCGCTGATCGGATTGGATACAGACTTAGGCGAAACCGGCGTGACGTCGCTGTAATTCACGGTGACCTGACGCAGGCGCAACGCGAACGAGCGTTGAATGATTTCCGAAGAGGCCGTGCGCGATTCCTCGTAGCAACGGATGTTGCCTCGCGTGGCTTGGATATCGAAGGCGTCACGCATGTCGTGAATTATGACCTACCCAATGACCCTCTGCTTTACTTCCATAGAATTGGCAGGACCGGCAGGGCTGGAGCCAGCGGTATTGCGGTGACGTTGGTTTCTCGACGCGAAATGACTGATTTGAGACGCATTCAAGGCATGACGGGTACCCGAATGCACGAGATAGGGGAACGACTGAGACCGCAGAGCGTTAGAAACATCCAACCAAACTTACATCAGCCTTCATGGTCGGACGGCTTCAAAAGCCAACGTTGAATAACGACGGGGCAAATTGCAATCACGAGAGTGAAATAGACGGGCCGTAGACAATTCCGTAATAGAAACGTACGCACCGAGATGAAGACGCTCGAATGCCTTCGATGCCATAGACAAATCAGGCTCGACGAATACAAAACGCACATCGCAAAGTGCGGGCTGGCCGAACAGCCCGTCCCGACCGCCGATGTGGCTACGCAAGCGCCTTCCGCCCAACAGACCTAAAAGGCGCCAAACCCTTCCTCTTCCTTATTCTGAATTCTGCTACTCTATGCTAGGTTGCACATCATCGAAGGTACTCCTTACCTTTTTGAAATTCAAGAAAAATCTGTAACGCCTCCATGCTCGGTATGTTCTCATAGTCCCCTCTGACACCTACAGCCAACACTGCCGTTGTTGCCTCTTTGGCGCTTTCGCTCAACGCGGGAGTTATTCCGGATACATGAAGGACCTTTGCTGAACCGATGAATTTCGTGTCTAGATCTTTGGGACTGAGTTTGCTTCCGGCTGAATTGTGGCGGTAGTAGTATGCCTCACTTCTGTCAGGGATTGGAAAGCCACGCTAAATGAAGAAGATTGCCGTCGGAAAATCGTTGTCGACGGAGATACGAGAAGTGTCCACGTTTTCTCCCTTAAGCGTGGCCATGAGGAAGAGGCCGAATTCATCATCACCGACTCTCGAGATCATTCCGGAACTGCACCCGAGCCTCGAGGTACCGATTGCTACATTCCCCTCGGCTCCTGCCGCATTTTTTTCGAAGAGTTCTACACTCATCAATGGGCCACGGTTAACAGCGTTGAATTCAACCATAACTTCACCTATACAGACAATGTCAGGCAACTTCCCCCCTCCATTCATCCCTTCTCGCTGAGACCTATCGAACTATTCAAAATATGCGTAGTGTAAAAGGAAGACACTTGGAAAGGTGGCGTGGGAGGATTGAGTTCGCTTAGAGAATTGGGTGAACTACGCATAATTCGCATCATGGAACGTTCGCTCGGCACTAATCGAAATACCGTTGTCGGTTTCGGGGATGATGTTTCCGCGGTGAAACTGGCAGACAGAAAAGTTGCGATTCTGAAAACAGACATGCTCGTCGGCAGCACCGATATCCCGCCGGGCATGACAATGCGCCAGGCAGCGCGCAAAGCGGTTGTGGCGAACGTTAGCGACCTTGCAGCCAAAGGCGTCCGGCCTCTGGCGGGGCTCGTTGCGCTGGGTCTACCAGCCACTCTAAGACGTAAAGACGTTCAAGCAATTGCTACCGGCCTAAGTTCAGCCGCGATGCAGTACAAGTTCCCACTCGTAGGTGGAGACACCAATGAATCAAATGATCTAACAATATCGATCGCCCTATTCGCGACTGCTCACAGGAAACAGCTTACCCTTCGTTCCGGGGCACGAGTTGGTGATATTGTTGCGGTTAGCGGCGAATTTGGGTCTGCTTCGGCGGGGCTGAAGGCATTGCTCCAGCACAGGACACGCCCCGCTAGATTACCGCGCCCAATGTATCAAGCCGTTTACAACCCTCGCGCCGAACTAGACCTCGGGCTGAGGCTAGGCGCCTCAAGAGCCCTGACTGCGTCTATTGATTCGAGTGATGGATTGGCTTGGAGCCTTCACGAGTTGTCGAGAGCGAGTGGCGTCGGAATAAGGATAGATCACGTTCCTGTAAGCAAGGCTGCGAGGCAGTTTGCGGTTCGCCATCGCTATAGAGCGAGAGACCTGGCCCTCTACGGTGGGGAGGAGTATTATCTGGTAGTCACGGTGAAACCTGAGAAGTTCAGGCTTGCACAAAAAGCTGCCCGCGGAAAATTAAGGGTAATCGGTGTCGTAACAAGGAAATCTGCCGGGGTACGTTTACAGTTGGCTGGGGGAGACGTGAAAGTGGCGATGAAGGGCTGGGAACATTTCAAGCGCTAAAGATATACTCGATGACTTCGAAGATCCAGATACTCCAGAGATAGAAACATGAAGTTCAACGTTCCTTACTATGCGCAGAGCTCGGATTTCACTTGCGGTCCCGCCTGCGTGTTAATGGTAATGAAACATTTCGACCGGGACCTTGAAATCGGCCGCGAACTCGAATTTGAGGTATGGCGCCAATGCAATATGATTGGCGTGAGGGGCGCTGACCCATTCGGGCTTTCTGTCCCGTTATTGGAGTCAGGCTACGATGTGCGGCTGATAACGCAGCGCAGCAGGACTGTTGACGACGACGATGCTTGGAGGCGAAGGCTGCGCAGGATTTTCTCCTCCGAAGAGATCGAACTCAGCATATTCGGTATGAAGGAAAACCGGGAGAGAGCCCTTAGGAGGAGGTTGCCGGTCACGTTCAAACGGCCCGTCGTTGCGGACATCTTGCGAGGAGTTCGTCTCGACCAAGTTCCAATAGCCCTTGTCCACATGGGGGTCATACACTCGCTTAATATCCCGCATTGGATCGTCGTAACCGACGCTGATAGAGAGTACATTGTTTTCAACGACCCCTACCCACCGAAGGGGCGCAAAGGGCTAAGGCTCTCCCACGTTAAATTCCAGAAAATTCTCGACGACATTGGGACGAGGATAGGGCTGAGCCCGTCGGTTCTGTTCGTTAAGAAACGGTAGCGTTTCAGTCCCGAGAACCAGCAGCGAGCCTAAAACATCTGAAACCCACGCATCGCCCACGATGATATAGTTTGGACCTGACGATTCGGCTAGCAGGCGAATCAGGCGACGGCGTAATACTAGCGGGCGAAGTCCTAACTTACGCTGTCTCACGGATGGGGCTGAAAATATTCACTTTCCGAACATATCCTTCATCGGTTCGCGGCGGCCCGTGCATGTATCAGTTGAGGCTCAGCGACTGGCATGCCTACTCTCAAGGTGACATGCTTGATCTTCTAGTGGCATTCGACACCGAGGCCATTTCCACTCATTCAAAGGACATGAAGCCTGCCGGGGAACTCATTTTCGACGCAGACCGAACCCCGAAGATCTATTCATCATTACCTAAGCATTCGTTTGGCGTTCCTTTCACGTCCCTCGCCAAGAACCAGGTTGCTTTTCCAAAAGCCAAGAACATGATCGTGGCGGGGTACACGGCCAGCCACATAGGCATCTCGAAAACCGTCTTGGAAGAGGTTGTGAAGGGGAAGCTTGGATCGCGAGGAGAGGAACTTCTCCAAAGAAACATTACGGCGGTGAACCTGGGATTTGGCCTAGCTCCAAAAGGAAGAGTTCAGAGCTTTTCAAGGGCAATTGCCAACAAGATCGTTCTTTCAGGCAATCAGGCGATAGTGTTAGGGGCGATTGCAGCCGGTTGCCGTTTCTATGCTGGCTACCCCATCACCCCTGCGAGCGACGTTCTTGAGAGTATGGCGAATTTCCTTCCGGAGTTCGGAGGGATAGCGTTCCAAGGAGAGGATGAGATGGCTTCCCTTGGAGCGGCAATAGGCGCATCGTTTGCTGGAACAAAGTCGATGACTGCAACATCAGGACCAGGTCTTTCGCTTATGACGGAAATGATCGGCATGGCCTCGATGGCTGAGGTGCCAGTAGTCATCGTTGACGCGCAGAGAGGTGGCCCATCAACGGGTTTGCCTACCAAGACCGAGCAATCGGACCTTGACCATGCGTTGTATGCTGGCCATGGTGACGCCCCTAGGATAGTTATCGCTCCTGGAAATGTTGAAGACTGCTTCTATCAAACCATAAGAGCATTCAACCTAGCCGAGCGGTACCAACTCCCAGTTCTTCTCCTTACAGACCAATCACTAGCCCAACTCACCGAAGGCATGCCTATGCCTGACCTGAACTCGATAAAAACAATTGAACGGGAAAGAGCGGAAATTGTTGGCCGTTTCCGAAGATACGCGGTTACACACGACGGAATATCCCCTATGTCGATACCGGGACAGGCCAACGGGGAATACGTTGCTGAAAGTGTCGAGCATGATGAAGGTAGTCGACCGAGCTATCGGCCGCAAGTGCATTCTGAAATGACAGCAAAACGTTTTCGCAAACTTGAAACCGCAGCCATTGAGCTTGCGAACGACCCACTAAACGTGAAGGATTTACCCGACTTCAAAGCCAAGGTTGGCATAATCGGCTGGGGTTCGACCCAAGGTGCAATCCATGACGCTGTCTTGCGCGCGAGAAGGAACATGATACAGGTAAGCTGGTTGCAATGCAAACTCCTAAACCCGCTACCCAAAGAACAAATCTCCACCTTCCTCAAAGGCCTCAAGAAAGTCTTGGTTCCGGAGCTGAATTACACTGCCCAATTTGCGAATTTGCTCCGACTTAACTTTGCCATCGACCTGATTTCCATCAACAAATCCGAAGGATTACCACTCACGCCAAACGAGATTCTGCGCAAAATCGAGGAGGTAGCTTAAGTTGGCCGCGATGGTCAACGATTATCGAAGCGATTACACTTCATCGTGGTGCCCAGGTTGCGGAGACTATGGTGTCCTGAAGTCTGTTGACATGGCATTCCACGAACTTGGTTTGAAAAACGAGGATATCATCATAGTTTCGGGAATTGGATGTAACGGCCGCTTCCCCCATAACTTCAGAACGTATGGGTTCCACACCCTTCACGGTCGAGTATTGCCAATCGCACAAGGCATCAACATGACCAGACCTATGCTTTGTGTCCTTGGGATTGCTGGCGACGGCGACGCCTTCGCTATCGGAGGAGGGCATGTTCCGCACGCGGCTAGAAGAAACCCCGACATGGTATACATAGTCCTCGACAATGGCATATACGGACAGACCAAAGGCCAACCTTCGCCAACAACACCGCTTGGATACAGAACTAAGGTGACACCTAAAGGAAATCAAGAGGACCCAATTGACATCAGTCAATTGGCGTTAGCGTACGGCGTTTCATTCTTGGCGCGAGGGTTTCCAGGAAAGCCCGCCCATCTCGCACATCTGATAGCTCAAGGTATCACACACAAGGGTTTCGCGTTAATACATGTACTTAACCCCTGTCCTACCTTTCACGACACTTGGAAAGAGCTGGCACCTAGAGTCATCGAGATAGGCCTAGAGCATGACCCGGCCGATTTGGATGCGGCATGGAAACTTGTCAGAAGACGGGACAAGATTCCGATAGGTGTAATATTCAAACAGAATCGCTCCACTCTAGCGGAGCGCGTCAAAGCCTCGGCCCGAACTCATGCGGAACTTGAATTGAACGAACTGCTCGAATCCTTTAGGTAGTTCCAACTCGGAGAACATTCAAGTATCCTCAGGCCCTGAGAAATGCCTAACGGAGCATGAACAGGACACACCTATTGGCCTTCTTCTCAGGATCATCCTTACCGAGAAGGATCAACCACCCATCGTCGGGCTAGGTGGGCAATGCGCACATACCTCAAGGGGACCAGCACCGCAGATCGTGCATACCTCGCACTCATCATCACCGTACGTGCCTTTGCATTCCGCGCATCTCCCAATCGTGTTTCCCGCCAAACTATTCCACCCCCACTCTTCTTTTGATTATTAGTTCGGTCGTCCTTGCGAACGTCTCAGGCCAAGATCGCAGTGCAGGCATGGCGTGAACTTGCTTGTTCCGCAACGCCAGCATTGATCACACTTTTGATTCCAATATTCGTAGCAGTTCTCACAACGACTTAGGACTGATGGGGCGCGCACAGGTCCAATCCGAGCGTCAGCGCCCGGTTCATGGGTTTCGAATTGGAGAGCCCCTTCAGTGCACCTAGAGTCTATACTTGTTCACCTCCTTCATCTATCAGGTCATCAGCTCCAAGACTTCCTCTGTTTGCGTCGCGAGTTCGACTCCCCTCTGGAAGGCTTTGCGATTCAGGTCGGCTGCCTTGGCGTACCTGGCAAGAATTGCTGCTTGCAAGGACTCGGTGCTCACGACCCGGGTTTTCGCTGCCAGAAAGCCCAGAATAACTATGTTCGCGACGACACGTTTTCCCAGTTCTTCAGCGATGCTCAGTGCGGGGACGGCGAATAATTTACGGTCTTGCACCGGACAGGTGTTAATCATTCCCTTTTCAACTATTATCGTGGCATCTGGTTGTGTGCTCTTCCAGTTGCCGTCAAAGCCGTCCTGCGACATAGCCACCAGGATGTTCGGGCGTGTGACGAGTGGGTAGTCGATGGGTTCGTCTGAAATGACGAGGTCTGCTCTGGACCACCCGCCGGTTATGTACGGGCTGTAATCCTCAGTCATCACAGCTTCTTTTCGTTCATGAATAGATGCAGCTTCCCCAATCAGGCGGCCAGCGGAGATTATGCCTTGACCTCCCAGCCCGTGGAGCCGGACTTCAAAGCGCGTCATTTCGACCGGCTCATCGCCTTTTCAATCATTTCGCGTTCAACTTCATGATACGTAGGTTTCTTGACATCGACAAAGTTACCTACGAAAATTGGGTCAGGCGGTTTCATCGTAAGGGCGATCTTGCTGAGGTCTGCCTTATCATCCACTCGTGAACAGGTCCTGAAGTAATGCATCATGGCCAGGGCATCCTCGAAGTTGTTCAAGTCCCCAAAGGTGGGAGGGCACGGGGAGACAATTTCTACGAATGCCAAACCCTGTACTTGAAATGCCCTCAACATTGTTTTCACCAATTGTCTTACGTGTAGCGCGGTCCATCTGGCCACGAATGGTGCTCCGGCTGCGGCGACCATGTACGGTATGTTGAAGGAAGCTTCGAAATTGCCGTAAGGAGTTGTAGCTGTCTTCGCCCCCGTTGGCGTAGTTGCACCGAACTGCCCGCCTGTCATCCCGTAATTGAAATTGTTCACACAGAAGATATTCAGGTCGACGTTTCGTCGAATGGCATGTATTAGATGGTTGCCACCTATGTTAAACAGGTCCCCGTCTCCCGAGATGACTGTTACCTCAAGTTCAGGCTTTGCAACCTTGATGCCCGTGGCAACCGCAATAGCTCTTCCATGGGTCGTGTGATAGGTGTCCAGGTTCAAGTAGCCAGGAATCCTAGAAGTACAACCAATCCCCGAAACGATCACATGTCTGTCCTGCGGAATTCCCGAACTTCTAATTGCCTCAACTAGACAGCCAGTTACAATTCCCAGGCCGCACCCTGGGCACCAGATGTGTGGTAACCTGTCAGCTCGCAACATTTTGTCTCGTGGGTTGGTGAGTTTCATCGTTTCGAATTCGCTGACCTCAAGTTGAGCCATCACATTATACCTCCAAAGCCGCGAAGATTTTCTCGGGAGGAATTAGAGCCCCAACAGGATAGTGGATGCCTATCACGGGGCATTCCGCGAATTCTCTAACCAGATGTTCCATCTGGCCGTAGTTGACCTCCGGTACAATCATCCTCTTGGATTTCGCGCTGAGTTCTTCAATTTCCTTTTGGGGAAAAGGCCATGGCGTAATCAACCTCAGAAGCCCAACCTTCCTGCCCCGCTGTCTAGCCTCATTGACCACGCGGAGCGCCGACCTGGATGTTGAACCGTAGGCTACAATGACCACTTCCGCATCCTCGGTCTGGCAATGTTCGACTTCTACTATGTCATCTAGATGATTCAGGATTTTCCCAATTAAATGATTCAGCATTCTTTCAGAAACGTCGTGGTCCAAGGATGGATATCCACGTTCATCGTGCGTGAGACTATCAACGTTGACGTGAAAACCCTCACCAGCCACAGCCATGGGCGGGTAATCTTGGGTGAAGTCGAAGGGTATGAAATTCGGCTCAGACTTGGATAGCTGCTTCCGATTCACAACCTCTATGTCTGCTGGGGGAGGGACCACAAGCTTGCTTGTCATGTGGCCTACCACTTGGTCGGCCATCAGGAAAGTTGGTGTCCGGTATTTTTCGGCCATGTTGAAGGTTTTGATCGTAAGGTCGAACATCTCTTGGACGCTGTTTGGTGAATAAGCAATAATCTCGTAGTCCCCGTGGGACCCCCATCGAGCCTGCATCATGTCGCCTTGTCCAATGAGTGTTGGAATTCCCGTGCTTGGCCCCGCTCTTTGAACATTGACGATGACGCATGGGGTTTCGGTGATTACGCCTAATCCTATGTTTTCCATCATTAGGGAGAATCCCGGCCCCGATGTTGCCGTCATGCTCTTGACGCCTGCATTCGACGCCCCGATGACTGCGGCTATGCTGCCGATTTCATCTTCCATCTGTAGGTAGTGTCCTCCGACTTGCGGCAAACGTCTGCTCATGTATTCCGCTATTTCTGAAGATGGAGTGATCGGATACCCTCCGTAGAATCGACAGCCCGCGGCGATAGCGCCCTCTGCGCAGGCTTGATTTCCCGACATGAAGAATTCGCGACGTTGCCCTCGCACAGTCAAAGGTTTCACCTCGCCTCCAGATGACAAATCGTGTTTTACAGACGAACAGGGTTTCTGTAAATACGTACCTTCGTTTGTGCGTTTAATATGCATAGTATTTACTCAAAGAACTATCTCTATATTTAGAGTAAAATGAGAGAACATCGAAGTGAGGCTTCCCCCAGTGAGCAACATCACTCAGCAGGTAGACCGCACAATCGAGCGGGTTACCCCGGGGACTGTTAGGACAGGATTTGTGAGGGAATGGAGCCCTCCTAAGCCATCTAGGATACCTCTCTCACCCGAACAGAAGTTGAAGCTACGAGACGTCGACGTTATCCTAATCGAGGACAGATGCAAGGGATGCAGTTACTGCATAGAGTTCTGCCCACGAAAAGTGTTCGAACAAGGCAAGAAGCTCAACCAGATTGGAATTCATCCGCCCCGAATCAAGGACAGCTCATTGTGTGTCGGATGTGGCGTCTGCGAAGAGATCTGCCCTGATTTCGCCATTTTCTTAGTGGATAAGGGAAGCTCACTGAAAAATCAGAAGATTATGTCGGAGGAAGAATGAATGGACGCTGAAAAATCGAACTCGAATTTAGCAGTCTACGTCTTTGGTAAGCAATACCGCGTTCCAGAAAACCTGACCATCCTGACCGCAATGGAGTCTCTGGGTTACCGGTTACTGAGGGGATGTGGTTGTCGCAGTGGTTTCTGCGGCGCTTGCGCAACCGTGTACAGGATTCAAGGAGATTACAGGCTGCGAACAGGACTCGCATGCCAAACGCCCGTCAAGGACGGAATGGTCTTTTCGATGCTTCCGTTTCATCCCGCAACCAAAGCCAAATACAATTTGAATGAACTACCGGCAGACCTGTCCTCGATTGTCCGTTTCTATCCTGAGGTGATGCGATGCTTACAATGCAACACTTGTAGCCGCGCCTGCCCACAGGAGCTGCCCGTCATAGATGTTGTGGGGGCCGCGATGCGCGGCGACATCGGCACTGCGGCCGACCTTTCATTCGACTGCATAATGTGCGGCCTCTGCGCCACAAGGTGCCCAGCAGAAATAGTTCAGTACTATGTTGCCATTCTCGCAAGAAGACTCTACGCAGCGCACTTGGCTCCGAAGTCGAAACACCTTCAAGAGCGGCTTCAGCAGATCAGGAGCGGACTTTTCGACGAGGACCTCGATCACCTCACCCATCTAAGCACAGCGGAGTTGGCGAAGATGTATAACGCTAGGGAAATCGAAAAGGAGGCAGCATAGATGTCAGTGCAGTCTCAACAATGGCGAACGATAATCACTTACAGCGAAGAGATGCGACGTTCGATAGACAAAGTTGCCGCCACCCGCAAAGAACGAATGAAACAGACATTTCCGAAACTCAAGCCTGAGGAGAAGAAAACGCTACTCGAAAAGTACCACCCCGACTACAAGCCTGGCACGACACGGAAGCTTCTCGTCGGAGCGAACAAAGGTGAACCGATTGTCAACGAACTGGGCGAAGTTGTTGAAGCCTACAGCCGCGTGAATCCCGCAAGGATTGACATCTCGACAGTAGGCATTGAAACTGACGTACTAGTCATAGGCGGTGGTGGCGCAGGAGCCGCTTCAGCCTTAGCCGCGCACCGGGAGGGTGCCCGGGTCCTATTGTGCACTAAGCTAAGATTCGGCGATTCTAATACAATGATGGCGCAGGGCGGAATTCAAGCAGCTGACAAGGCCAACGATTCACCGGGCACGCACTACCTTGACGTAATGGGGGGCGGGGGTTACACAAACATACCCAGCCTCGTTCGAACACTTGTCTCAGACGCCCCCTCGATCATCGAATGGCTTGAGGGTCTAGGCACGATGTTCGACAAAGAGGCTGACGGTACGTTCGTCACGATGCACGGAGGAGGAACAAGCAGAAGGCGCATGCATGCGGCCCGAGACTACACGGGCGCCGAAATAATGCGCACCCTGCGAGATGAAGTAACTAACCTCGGCATTCAAGTCATCGAATTCTCCCCCGCAATAGAATTGTTAACTGATGAGGATGGAAACTGCGTTGGCGCCATTCTTCTCAACATGGAGACCAACGAGTACACGGTCGTTCGTTCAAAGACGACCATCATAGCAACCTACGGGTCAGGAAGGTTACACGTCCAAGGATTCCCGACAACTAACCACTACGGCGCGACAGGGGATGGACTTGCACTTGCCTACAGAGCGGGTTGCAAGCTAGCATTCGTGGACACAATTCAATACCACCCTACCGGCGTAGCTTTCCCAGAATTAATCTCCGGGCAGCTCATAACTGAGAAAATGCGGAGCCTAGGCTCCCAACTTGTCAACGTAAACGGAGACCGATTCGTCAACGAACTTGAAACGAGGGATGCTGTTTCTTCAGCCATCATAAGGGAATGTAAGGAACACAGCAATGGCGTTCTAACCCCAGGCGGACTCGTAGGTGTGTGGCTTGACACACCGCTCATTGATGAATTGAAAGGGCCCGGCCGAACACAACGCCTCGCCCCTGCAATGGTCCGACAATTCAAAAGGTTCGGGATCGACATAATGAAGGACCCAGTTCTCGTCTACCCAACCCAGCATTACCAAAACGGAGGCGTCCTCATTGACGTAGACGGCCGCACTAACGTCCCGAACTTGTACGTTGCCGGGGAAGCCTCTGGCGGCGTACATGGAAGAAACCGTTTGATGGGAAACTCGCTGCTTGACATTTTGGTCTTCGGCCGACGCGCCGGTTTGGACGCCGCCAAGAAATCGAGAACTTCAGCCGGTGGAAAACCAACCCTGAACCATGTTATTCGTTTTCACAAGGAACTAGCAAAGGCGGGGTACAAGCCGGACCGACACAGCCCCATTATTCTACCCGACTACCGTAGCAAGGAAGCGAAAATTGAGCTAGAAGCTTTCGCGGTAAAAGGCTGGGAATAAAGTGGCGAGCATCTTATCGGCCGAGTCAATCGGAGGCCCACCGCTCCACAAGGTGGAGACGATAAGCGGCCAAAACATTTCACTCTGTTACCAGTGCGGAAAATGCTCAGCCACATGCCCGTTATCCTCACGTATGGATTTGCTTCCCCACCAGATCATCCGGTATCTGCAGCTTGGCTTTCAGCAAGTTCTTGACGCCAATTCACCATGGCTCTGCGCAACCTGTTTCTCCTGCGAAACTCAATGCCCCCGAGGCCTAGACGTGAGCAAAATCTGCGAAGCACTCCGCACAATCAAGTTGCGACAAGAACCCTACGAGCTCAAGATTCAACAGGCTTACACTGAGATACCACAGCAAGGCCTGGTCAGCGCCTACAGAAAACTCAGCTCGTATTGAGGCAGAGATGATGCAGTCTTACCTCTACTTCCCAGGATGTTCACTCCGAACTGTGGCAAGGGATTTCGACCGTTCCGCTAAAGCCTGTGCACACGCCCTTGGTTTCGAATTGAAGGAAATGCAGGGCCAGCTTTGCTGCGGCGCGGTTTTGTCCAACGTAGATGACAACCTCATGACAAAGGCCGGACCGAATCGGATTCTTGCACGAGCGACACAGGAAGACCACACCCTCGTAACGTTATGCGCCGGTTGCTACAATGTTCTCAAGAGAACCGGCCTGCACGCCAAGCTTGCGTCCTCTTCTCAGCAAAAGATTAACACCTTCAACGAAGAAACTTTCAACGGCGAAGTAGACGTCATACATTTTCTGGAAATTCTAAGGGACCGTATTGGTTTCGACGCTGTTGAGAGAGCTGTTAAGGCTCCTTTCAAAGGACTACATGTAGGAGCCTACTACGGCTGTTTGCTCCTCCGTCCATCTGGGGAGATGAAGTTTGATGACCCTAACAGACCTTCAATTCTGGAGAACCTCCTAAGCAGATTGGGATGCACGCCAATTGACTACCCTGCGAGAACTGATTGTTGCGGTTCGTACTTGAGTATCAGCTCGCCGGGAAATATTCAACCCATCTCGGGGGCAATCATACGCTCCGCCCGTTCGTGCGGAGCTAAGCTGCTAACCGTTAGCTGCCCGCTCTGCAAGTACAATCTAGAATCCAGCCAACTTCTAGAGAGCAATGGTTCTGTTCCCGACGACTTTCTGCCAATCGTATACTTCACCCAACTTCTGGGACTGGCCTTGGGCCTTCATCCTCAGGAACTGGAACTTGACCAACGACAGATGCTAGCAATACGCGAGACACCGACGTTGTTGATAGGGGGAGGCAAGAAGTGAAACGAGTTGGTGTGTTCGTTTGCCACTGCGGTTTGAACATAGCAGGGAACGTCAACATCAAGGAAGTTGTTGACAAAGCCAGCAAGCAGCAAGACGTAGTTTTCGCTGTTGATCACAAGTACCTCTGCTCCGAACCTGGCCAGACATTGATCAAGGACAGCATAAGACAACACAATCTGGACGCCATCGTCGTTGCCGCCTGTTCCCCAGCGATGCACGAGGCCACCTTCAAGACCATCGCACAGCTCTCAGGCCTGAACCGATACAACTGCGAAATCGCGAACATACGAGAACAGAGCAGCTGGGTTCACGAGGATCTGGGAAAGGCCACGGCGAAAGCCCACATTACGGTGCACCAGGGCATACAGAAGGTTAGGCTCAACGAACCACTGCAACCAATCACTGTTCCGGTGACTCGAAAAGTTCTCGTCATCGGAGGGGGAATCGCAGGCATTCGTGCAGCGCTTGACGTAGCGAATGGCGGTTACCAAGTCTACTTGGTCGAAAAGTCAGGAACTATAGGGGGAAGAATGGCACAACTCTCCGAAACTTTCCCCACACTTGACTGTTCAACATGTATCCTCGGGCCCCTCATGGTGGAAGTGTTCAGGCACCCGAACATCAAACTCCTTCGGCTTTCTAAAGTCGAAGAGGTGAAAGGCTACATTGGCAACTTCAAGGTCAGAGTGCGACAGGAACCAGCGTACGTTGATGAGGTCAATTGCAACGCCTGCGGAGAATGCGCGAAAGCCTGCCCTGCTCAAGTTCCCAACGAATTCGACTTCGGTTTGACCTGGAGAAAAGCAATCTATACCCCTTTCGCCCAAGCAGTGCCGCCAGCTTACGTTCTCGACGCGAACAACTGCTTAGGCCTGCTGCCCCAAGCTTGCGGTGAATGCAAGAAAGCATGTGACAAATTCGGCACAAGCTGCATAGACCTTGATGCGTGGCCAAGAACTCATGAGCTCGAAGTAGGAGCAATCATCGTCTCCACGGGATACGAGTTATACGATGCTACAAAACTGACCGAGTACGGATACGGCATCTTCCCCGACGTAATGACCAGCATGGAATTTGAACGCATGCTCTCAGCGTCAGGACCAACAACAGGTGAAATCAAACGCCCATCCGATGGGCAGACGCCAAAAGAAATCGTCTTCATCCAATGCGCGGGACAACGCGAACCTGAAACCGCGTTGCCCTACTGTTCGAAAATATGTTGCATGTATACGGCTCGACATGCGATGATGTTCAGGCACAAAGTGCCCGAAGGCCAGGCGTATGTCTTCTACATGGACATCCGAGCTGGCGGGAAGGGATATGAGGAATTCGTAAAACGCTGCCAAGAGGAGAAAGGGCTCCTTTACCTCCGCGGACGAGTTGCCAAGGTCTATGAAGAAGATGGAAAGCTCATCGTAAAGGGCGTTGATACGCTCAGCGGGAAAACGGTCCAAATCAACGCCGACTTGGTAGTACTCGCGGTCGGGATGGTTCCAAGTTCAGAATCACACAATCTAGCGAGCAAGCTCAAAGCTTCACTGGACGCGAACGGTTTCTTCTCGGAGGCGCACCCCAAGCTTCGACCACTGGAAAGCCCGACGGCGGGAATCTTCCTCGCCGGAGCGGGACAATCACCCAAAGATATCCCGGAAACTGTTGCACAGGCGAGCGGCGCTGCTGGCAAGGCACTGGACCTCCTCTCAAGCCCAACGCTCGAACGCGAACCAACAGTTGCCCATGTTGTCGGCGAATTGTGCAGCGGATGCAGCATGTGCATTCCTCTATGTCCGTATGACGCGCTTAGCCTGAGCTCTGAGAAACTTGCTGAAGTGTCGGAGGCCCTCTGCGAAGGATGTGGTACTTGCATAGCCTCATGCCCGTCAGGTGCGCTAACGCTCCGAAACCTCACAGACGAACAGATGGTCGCAATGATTGAGGCGATTGTCGAATAAGAGAGATGGATGACTTGGAAGAAGGATTTGAGCCGAAAATTGTTGGGTTCCTATGTAGATGGTGCTCGTACGCTGGAGCTGACTTGGCTGGAACGAGCAGAATCAAGTACCCACCAAACATCAACCCAATACGAGTGAACTGCTCCGGCCGCGTCGACCCCACCCTTGTCATAAAGGCTCTCGCATCAGGGGCAGACGGAGTACTCATAGCCGGTTGCCACCCTGGCGATTGCCACTACACAAGCGGGAACATCAAGACTCTTCGAAGATTCAAGCTCCTCCAGAAGCTGCTGGATCAATTCGGAATAGAACGAGAACGGGTCAGGTTAGAGTGGGTCTCCGCTTCGGAGGGCGAAAGGTACGCACGGGTCGTTAGACGAATGACGGAGGACATACGATCACTGGGACCTTTGAATTGGAAGAAGAGAGTTGAGGTATTGGCATGACGAACCCTAAGATAGCTTTCAACTGGGCAAGCAGTTGCGGCGGTTGCGAGATAGCAATACTTGAACTTGGAACTAAGCTAGTTGACCTAGCCAGCAAGGCTGACATAGTCTTCTGGCCCGCCGCTTTGGATTATAAGTACTCAGACCTTGAGGCAATGCCAGACGGCAGCATAGATGTCGCATTCATGAATGGCGCAATACAAAACTCCGAAAACGAACACATAGCTAAACTACTCAGAGCCAAATCCAAACTCCTTGTAGCCTTCGGAGCTTGCGCCTGCTTAGGCGGCATACCAAGCCTAGCGAACACAACCGACCGGGACGGGATCTTCGCAAACTCCTACAAGGAAACGCCTACCACAGATAACCCCGAAAAAACATTCCCGAAAACAAAGTGGCAGGTCAGGGAAGGAGAACTAAGCATACCAGAACTCTACAACACCGTCAAAACACTCGACCAAGTCGTGGACGTCGATTACTACGTACCCGGATGCCCCCCAGTCGGGGACCAAGTCTCCAAGGTGATCAGCCTATGCGTCGATGGCCCACTACCACCGAAGGGAGCAGTTCTAGGAGCCTCCGACAAATCACTATGTCACGAATGCAAGCGCATCAGGACGGAAAGAAAGATCACTAAAATTGTCAGAACCTACGAAACGATCCCTGACCCGCAGAAATGCCTGCTTGAACAAGGCATAATCTGCATGGGACCCGCCACCCGGGGAGGTTGTGGGAGCATATGCCTAGACGCAAACGCGCCCTGCCGCGGCTGCTACGGGCCACTGCCCAAAGCCATTGACCAGGGCGGAAAGATGCTTTCGGCCTTATCATCAATCTTCGATGCACAGAGCGAAGAAGACGTCCAGAAGCTCGCGGACTCGGTGCCTGATCCGCTCGGCACATTCTACAGGTTTAGCCTTGCTCGCTCTTTGCTAAGGAGGATTAAAGCCTGAAAACCGTCACAATCAACCCTGTTACAAGGCTTGAGGGACACGGGAAGATCTCAATCTTCCTTAACGATGAGGGAAATGTCGAGAACGCCTACTTCCAAGTCCCCGAACTCAGGGGTTTCGAGAAGTTCTGCGAGGGCAGGCCCGTCGAAGAAATGCCTGACATAACCAGCAGAATTTGCGGCGTCTGTCCAGAAGCACACCACATAGCCTCCACCAAAGCCCTAGACCAAGTGTTCCACGTAGAACCACCTCCAGCCGCGAAGAAACTTAGGGAACTCCTCTACAGCGCCTTCTTCATAGCCGACCACATAACACATTTCTACATACTGGCAGGCCCCGACTTCGTGATGGGACCAAGTGCACCGAAATCGGAGCGAAATATTCTCGGCGTAATAGGGAAAGTCGGGTTAGAAGTCGGCAGCTCGGTCATCAAACACCGTTCGGATGCACTCGACGTCATTGCGATGATAGGTGGAAAGAGGATCCACCCAAGCTGCGGCGTCCCCGGCGGAGTAAGCAAGCCCATTACAGAGGACGAGAGAGCCAGAATTGAATCGATCGCAAAATCCGAAGTTGAATTCGCAAAGTTCACAATGAAACTGTTCGACGACATAGTTCTGAAGAACAAGGATTACGTCAACCTCATTACAAGCGACAATTACGCAACAGGAACATATTGCATGGGTACGGTCGACGAACAGAGCCACGTCAACTTCTACGACGGAAAGATCAGGGTTGTGGACCCGGAAGGCCACGAGTTTACAAAGTTTCCAGCAGCCGACTACCAGCAACACATCTCAGAGCATGTGGAACCATGGACCTACCTCAAATTCCCCTACCTCAAGAAAATCGGATGGAAAGGACTGGTAGGAGGCAAGGATAGTGGCGTTTACAAAGCGACCCCACTCGCCCGCCTCAACGTTTCAGAAGGGATGGCTACCCCAGCAGCTCAAGCAGAATACAAGAGGTTGTATGAGACATTGGGCCAAAAGCCAGTTCACTCAACTTTGGCCACGCATTGGGCGCGGCTCGTCGAGCTTCTATACGCTTCAGAGCGTTTGGTGCAACTTAGCCAAGACCCCGACATAACAAACCCGAACGTTCGAAGCATCCCGACCCAAACACCAGACGAAGGCGTGGGAGCAGTCGAGGCGCCCCGCGGAACACTCTTCCACCACTACAAAACGGATGCGAAAGGGATGGTGAAGAAGGCGAACCTCATCGTGGCAACGACTAACAACCATGCGGCAATCAGCATGTCGATTAAGCAAGCCGCTGATGGATTCATCAAGAAAGGAGAAGTATCCGATGGAATTCTGAACATGGTCGAGATGGCCTTCAGGGCTTACGACCCATGCTACGCCTGCGCAACCCACACCCTACCAGGCCAAATGCCCCTCGACATCAAAATCTACAACGGAAACAAGGCGATCCTTCACAACATACGGAGACCATAGAATCCTTCATGAAACCGGGGCTGAACCATACGACCATTTTGCTTGTAGGCCTCGGTAATCCCATAATGGGTGACGATGCAGTAGGAATTCACGTAGTGAGAATACTAAAGGATAGGAATCGCGGACGAACCGATCTGGAGTTCAAGGAATTGAGCCTTGGCGGCCTTGGACTCGTTGAAGAGATATTGGGATATGAATACGTTTTCATTATAGACTCAGTTGCTTCAACCGGGACGGTTGGCAAGATCTGCGAATTCTCACCGGAGCATTTCAAGGGCACAGAATACGCATCGTCCCCGCACTCCACGAATTTTGCTACAGCCTTGGAACTCTTCAGGAGATTCGAAAACAGTGCGGTTCCCCATACGATTAGAATCTTCACAATCGATATTACCCCGGAGTTTACTTTCCGCGAGGCCCTTAGCCCCCCTGTACAAAGAGCCGCCTTTGAATTAGCCGAGTTAGTTGGAAACGAAATCCAACAAATTCGAAATTGAATAGCTCCACCTGCCACCTCAAACACAAATACTAGTTCTTAGGCATGAAGAAAACCGCCCCTTCAACCATGACACTCACAGGACAAGTAAAAGTAAATGCGAACACTTACGAAATATGAGCAGAATCCCATCATCGCCCCTAGAAGCAATGTGGGGTGGGAAACGATTGGAACTTTCAACCCTGGGGCAATTGCCGAAGGTGAGTTCATTCACCTTCTCTACCGAGCCGTGGACGCTCACAAAGTTTCCCGCTTAGGATATGCACGGACCCTGGACGGGAGAACGATCGAATCACGCTCTTCGGAACCAGTACTGACTTCTTCCGGCGATTGGGAGGAGTTCGGATGCGAGGACCCACGCATAACACGTTTCGACGGAACCTTCTACATCACCTACACTGCCTTCTCCCAACGAGGCCCGCGCATAGCGCTTGCATCGACGAAAGACTTCTTGCATTTCGAAAGGTACGGTTTGGTTGGACCCGACCGCAATGACAAGGACTGCGTGATTTTTCCGGAGCGGATTGAGGGAAAAGTTGCTATCCTTCACCGACTTGAGTCAAAGGTTCAGATTGCCTACTTTGACAGCATCGAATCACTCGCGAAATCGCGAAGCTTCTGGACCAAGTACTTGCCGCACTTCAGAGACTATGAGATCCTGAGAGCAAAATTTCCATGGGAGAAAAGAAAGGTCGGAGTTGGCTCACCACCGATCAAAACTGAACGAGGATGGCTTGTGATTTACCACGGCGTCAGCCTCGACCGCATCTACCGGGCCGGCGCACTGTTGCTCGATTTAGATGACCCGAAGAAAGTGATTGCCCGCACTAGGTCACCAATCCTTGAACCTGAAACGGATTTTGAGAAGAAGGGTTTTGTGCCAAACGTTGTGTTCCCAGACGGGGCTGTGGTTCTAGATGGAGAATTGCTGACATATTATGGCGGAGCCGACAGAGTCTGTTGCGTTGCAAGTTCTCCGCTAGATGAGTTCCTTGACGAACTGGAGAAAGAGAAGTAAACCTCAGCGATGAGCTCATCCTTTAGTAACGAATTCTAGGAACGTTGCGGCGGCAAGCAAAAGGGAAATTGTGGACTCGGAGCCCTGATTCTCATTCAAACCAACCTCCGTTATACCGTCATGACAAGCTCCTGTTGCCTCATCATAGACGTTGACGGACTTGGTGTTAAGGCCAAAGAACCATCCCAACGCTTCACGCAAAGCTCTCTCGTAATTGTCGGAATCAGTGATCTTGTACCCTAACGCTGCAGCCTCGACCATAGTTCCTGCCTCAATGGGTTGCTGGTCGTAAAGAGCTCTCTCCTTACCTCTAGCGTACCAGCCCCGACTCCCGATGGGCACGAATTTTCCCTCAATTGTTGTCTGTTCTTGAAGGAATCGAAATGTTTCCTGGGCAACTTTGAGGTAGTCACCTGCGCCTAGTGACTGATAGGCGAGGAACAAAGCCTGGGGCAGTCGAGCGTTATCATAGGATATGATGTTCTCGAACCATTTCCAGTCTGGCCCATAGCTGGCGTTGTACAAGTTGACTAGGCTGTCGGCCAACGACGCAATGTTGACTTTTAGGTTAGGGTCCTTAGCGTCGATTTGGAATCGTTCGCAAAGGCCTAGGCAAGCATAGGCCATCGTTCGTGGTGAACACGACTCCCTTGCCCAAGGAAGTGCTCGATCAAGTATGACTCGAGCGGGAGCCTTCAGTCCATTCGGCAGATCCGAGTTGATGACTGAACCAGCTGCCCAGATGGCCCGGCCTAAATGGTCTCCAACCGTCGGATTGTCGATGAACCTTAGGGAGTAATCCATGAGGTTGTGGAACTTGCCGTCTTCGGCTTGCATAAGAAGCAGAAAGCTGATCAGTTTGCGCTGTAGCTCTGAAAGGGATTGAGAGGGCCAGTAAGCTCTTGCCTTAACTGCGAATACTAGGGCGCGGGCGTTGTCGTCGACCGTATACCCCTCTTTTCTTGCGGGAACGGAAAACTTTGCGTGCTGCAGAACCGCATTGTGATCCGTTATTGCGAAGAGGTGATCAAGCTTCACTGATCGTCGCAGTTTCATCGATAGTTCTTGGAATTCCGATTGCAGATCTGAGTATGTCACCATATTGATCAGCTACCTTTGTCCAGCCCATTTCTTGACCGTAGTTGAATGCGTTCGTTTCTAGTTGCCGCCTTAGTTTAACGTCGCCCAATATTCGTTCGACGCATTCGGCTATTGAACGTCCGTCGGCGAACTTGCAGAAAAGCCCTCTGTTGTTCGATAGCTCCTCTTTTGCGAATAGGGATGGTGTTGAAACAATTGCCCTGCCATGACCAAGCGCAAGCGTAATCGTCCCACTGGAAACCTGATCCTTGCCAAGGTATGGTGCCACATAAATGTCCATTGCTTAAAGGTAAAGGGACAGTTCGTCGTCGCGTAAA
>Ga0187770_10000218_pt1 | contig 27979 bp, 32 predicted proteins | sample 0116_SJ02_MP02_2_FD_133154 | JGI IMG/M metagenome (GOLD analysis project Ga0187770, IMG submission 133154) | Tropical peat soil microbial communities from peatlands in Department of Meta, Colombia - 0116_SJ02_MP02_20_MG | ecosystem: Environmental > Terrestrial > Soil > Wetlands > Peat | place...
AGTCTTCTCCCCGCAGCATCTCGGTTTTCAAAGACGAACCTTTTATTTCTTAAGCTCTCATCCTCAACAAGATTTCTCATTTTGCCGACCAAAGCCCTAAAACTGACCCTATTTAATATTATAACAGAATACTCTGCCGCCTTGACGCCCTCTGCTCCGTTCGTCAATGCTTATTGACTTTCCAATTCTAATTGAATAGTCTCTTATCGGAATTGACGATCTTCATCCGTATCTCTGCCTCCCCGTTCAGGAGTGAAGCGATGGGCTATAACAAGGCTCGGATGCTCTTCAAGAGTGAAAATCTCCGGTCTTTCGTTTCAAGAAGTTGGTCGATCAGCTGGCCGATCACGGTGATCATGTTTTTTGAGTTCTTGATTGGCCTGACCGATGTGTATATTGCCGGGAGGGTGAGTAAAGAAGTTCAGGCCACCTACGGTTTTGTCATACAACTTTATTTCATTCTCATTGTCATCGCCAATGCGCTCACAGTCGGTACGGTCTCCGTCGTCTCAAGACTCTTTACATCGAATAAAAGGGAAGAATTAACCGAAGCGATTTTTTCCTCCCTTGTCACCACTGCAGTGGCCGGGATGGTTCTGGCAGTGGCAGGGATTCTCCTTACCCCGGAGCTGATCTCTTTTTTGAATATTCCCGAAACACTTAAGGAGCTGAGTATTCCCTTCATTAATACTTATGCCATTGGCCTGCTGTTCCACTATGTCCTCATCAATAGTAATGGCATCTTAAGATCCTGTTATATGGTTAAAAAATCTTTGAAAACGATGGCCCTCGTGTGCATGATCAATATCCTCCTCAATTTCTTTCTGGTCTTTCACACGCCCCTGGGTTTCCGAGGGATTGCCCTGGCGACCGCTTCGAGTGTCTTTATCGGAAGCTGGGTGAATCTCTTCCATGTAAAAGTCCTCGTGGGCCATGGGAAGAAATTTTCTCTCAGAACGGTTGAGAAAATGGCGTTTATTGGCTGGCCTATCGGGTTGCTCCAGGTATTATGGCAACTCTCTTCAATGGTGCTTTTTTTGATTTTGAGTACGCTGCCCGAACAGAGGGTGGAGATTCTCGCCGCTCTGACAACAGGATTGAGGATTGAATCAGCCATTTATCTCCCCGCCTTTGCATTTAACATGGCAAACGCAGTCATCGTCGGAAATTTGCTAGGGGAGAAGAAAGAAGAGGAGGCCTTGAGAAGTGGAGTGGTTACCGCAGCGATTGGCGTCGCGATCGTCGCGGTCATGGCCATCGCAGTAGTGCTCAACGCCCGTTGGATCGCCTCTCTTTTGTCTGGCAATGAGGTTGTCATCCGTGAAAGCACGAAATATCTCTACATCAGCATGCTCAGCGAGCCTTTCATGGCCTGGGGCATCATCCTCGGTGGAGGGCTCAATGGGGCAGGGGATACCCGAAGCGTTCTGATCAGTGTGGCCCTCAGCATCTGGTTGGTGAGGATCCCCTTAAGCTATGTCTTTGTCGCCCTTTTTGGATTCGGAGCCGTTTCAGTCTGGTGGTCCATGAACCTATCCCAAATCGTCCAGGCCTTTTTGATCTCCAAAAGATACTTCAGCAAACGATGGCTTTGACGGGATAACTCACGACGTCAACCAAACAGAACGAGCCATGCGTTGACTTTTCCAACAACAATAATATATATAAGGTGTTGTACACGATGAGGACCGCGAGATCCTGGATCACCTATGATGAAGGGGTTCGTTGATGGATGAAAAAAGGGACTTTGTATTGGTCACGGTGTCTGGCCAAGACCAGCCCGGAATCATCGCCGCTTTCAGCAGGATTCTGGTGGACAATAGCGTGGAGATCGTAGATATCGAACAGGCATCCCTCCAGGACTTTCTTGGTCTCTCTTTTCTCCTCGATATGAGCGGAGCCAAGCAATCAAAAGATAGTGTGCTCAAGGATCTTCTCTTTGAAGCCAACCGTCTTCACTTGACCCTCAATTTCCGCATCTTCTCTGAAAAAGAGGTGAGGGCCAGGAATAACAAGAACCTTTTTGTCCTGACTTACTTTGGGGACACTCGGGCCTTGGCCGAGATGACGAATATCCTCGGGGAGGAAAACGCCAACATTGAAACGATCACCAACCTGACTCGGCACTGTGCCAGTTGTGTGGAATTGACGATGAGCGTAAATGGGGTCGGAAGCCTCAGCCGCTTGAAGGAAAGGGTCATCGCCAAAAGCCATGAACTCAATATCGATCTGGCCCTTCAGAATATGGAGGCTTATCGCAAAAATAAACGCTTAGTCTTTTTTGATATGGACAGCACTTTGATTGATATGGAGATTATTGACGAGATGGCCCGAAGGGCTGGGGTATGGAAGGAGGTTTCAAGAATCACGGAGAAGGCGAGAAGGGGTGACCTCGACTTTGAAGATGCCCTCATCCAACGAGTCGCCCTTCTCAAGGGGCTGCCTGTCAACGAGATGGAGACAATCAGGAATGAGATGAAACTCTCCGAGGGGGCCGAAGAGTTGGTCATGACTCTCAAGCGGCTCGGTTTCAAGCTGGTTCTGGTCAGCGGGGGATTCCACTACTTTGCTGATTCCCTCAAGGAGAGACTGGGATTGGATTATGTCTTTGCAAACCAACTGGAGATCAAGAACGAAACCCTGACCGGCAGAATGTTGGGAAAGATTGTAGATAATGCCGAAAAAGCAAAGATCGTCAACCTCGTTTCAAGTGAAGAGGGGATTCTTCTTGATCAGACAGTGGCCATCGGGGATGGGGCCAATGATATTCTGATGCTGGGGCAGGCGGGCCTGGGTATTGCCTACAATGCAAAGAGGGAGCTGGAGCGCGCAGCCAATATGAGTCTGGGCCGAGCCCGCCTCAAGAACATCCTCTATATATTGGGAATCACAGAAGAGGACATGGGCTCTTGGAGCCTCTGTGATCGGCCCGTCTGATGGATGGAAACAATAAGATTCGCCAATTCTTTTTCCCATCGCTGACAGTTAGATTCTTGATAAGAGCCTCTCTTGTTGCACTCTTCGCTTACCTATTCTTCGGTCATCTCTGCACCCCCATCCTCATTAAGGGACACAGCATGGAGCCGACCTATCGCGATGGGAGTATCAATTTCTGTTGGAAGTTACGTTATATCTTTTCACAACCCAAAAGGCATGACGTGGTTGCAGTCCGTTTCGCGGGTAACAAAGTGATGCTTCTGAAACGTGTGGTTGCCTTAGCAGGCGAACGCATTGAATTTCGTAATGGAAAGCTTTTTGTCGATGGAAAAGAGGCGAACGAACCTTACGTCCGTTATCCTTGTAGCTGGGACCTGCCGCTGCGGCAGATTGAAAAAAATTGCGTCTATGTGGTTGGGGACAATCGAAATATGCCAATGGAAAATCATTACTTCGGCCAAGCCCCGATGAAGCGGATCATCGGTGGACCCCTATGGTGAGAATCAAATACCTCGTCATCGCGGTGTTGGTGGTGATCCTTGGCATATGGGCTGCCCTCCACTTCTTCCAAAGTGAAGAAAGAAAAGTGAAGAAGCAGTTTCATCTCCTATCGAAATGGGCCTTGAAGGAGGCCGGCGAAAACACCTTCACCATGGCACAGAAAACTAGAAATATCGGTAAGCTGTTTGCCGAACACTGCGAACTGAAAGCCGACCTTATATCATTTTCAGGTCGTTATACGCCGGAAGAAATATCCAGTTATGCTGCCAGCGCCCGGTTTTCATTTTCAAATCTATCTTTACAATTTTACGATTTTAACGTTGCCTTCCCAGAAGAAGGAATAGCAAGAGTTACTTTAACGGGCAAGTTGAAAGGGAGGACGACAACCGGAGAAGATGTGGATGAAACCCACGAACTTGAATGCGCCTTAAAGAAGATCGATAATAAATGGGTTTTCAGTTATGTGGAGGTGGTGGAGGCATTAAAGAAATAGAGAGATTTCCTTGTACCCTTCGAATGAATGAGGCGGTTTTTTTTCCCCCGCCATTATCCAAATTCATCCGCCCTCTAACTTCAATCCCCCCAATCATGTATAATAAACGAACATGGATGGGAGGAAGAAAATTGTCAGTGATGGGTGTGCGATGTTTACCTCGTACGACATCGAAAGGAGGTCTTTTGATGAAAATTGGTCGTGTCGCTCTATTCTTACTGCTTTGTTCAATTGCCTTTGTCACGGGCTGTTCCCTGAACCAAAAGGTGCCCCAGTGGAGTGGAAGTGGCTTTATTAGGAAGGAATTTCTCGGATATAAAACAGTAGCGATCTTGCCGTTCAATGGGGATCCTACGGGCGAAGTGTCGGATACTTTTGCCCTTCGCTTTCAGGATAAATTCCCACAAATTGCAACGGTCGATCGAAGACAGCTGTTGAAGGCATTCCAGAATGAGGATCTGTACACAGATCGATTCGACGAAGCGAAGAGGGCCAAGCTAAGAAAGGTCTTCGGTATTGACGCCGTCGTCATGGGTGACGTCTATTATCCGAGCATCGTCCGCTGGTTACTGCAGGTGAAAGTTATTGATGTCAAAACAGACGTTGTGATGGGGCGTTCACTCGTCGAAATAGATTTCATGGGAGCGGAGGGAATGAAACAAGCCTGCAACTTGGCTGTCCAGATGTTTACCTTGAGGTAGACCTTAACATGCAATAAAGCACCCAAACAGACCCGGCGGGGACACTGTAAGAGCCTTGTAGCGGAACCTTTTGAATATCAAGCACTACTGTCTAACAACTTTGTTGGGGTTCACTCTTGGTGAAATCCTGTATGACCCATTCCATTAAAACCCGCATGACAAGGATCTGGAAGTGTTCCCTGCGGGTCTGCTTAACTGTCGGGTGAAGTCATCGATCCAGAAATGCCCCAAGGGAGAGGGCAAGCTGTACATCGAGGGAGTGGACGTGATGGGTAAGGAGAAAGAGGGCAGACTTTTTGACACATGGCCTGATCAATATGACCGATGGTTCACAACGCCCATTGGCGCCCTTGTAAAAAAGTTTGAAGGAGAGCTCCTTTTGGATCTATTGAGGCCAAGCCGTGGAGAGATCATACTGGATGCTGGCTGTGGCACTGGAGTGTTTACCCTCGATATTCTCTCCTTTGGTCCACGCTTGATTGGACTCGATATATCTCTACCCATGCTCAGGCGCTCAGGAGAGAAGGCCAAGGGATACCCCTTCCAAATGGCCTTGGGAGATATTTCAAATCTGCCCTTTGCGGAAAATTCCTTTGACAAAGTAGTTTCGGTGACCGCCTTTGAGTTCATTGAAGATGCAAAAGGTGCCCTCAGAGAGCTATTCCGTGTGACCAAAAAGCGAGGATGCATTGTGGTTGCCACCCTGAACAGCCTGAGCCCTTGGGCTTTCCGTAGAAGGGCAGAAGCCAAAAAGGGACACACTCTATTCAAGAAAGCGATTTTTAGATCTCCTGATGAATTGCGCACCATTGCGCCTGTCCATGGGGTCATCAGGACGGCCATCCACTTTCAGAAAGAAGATGGCCCTCGCGTTGCTGTTGAGGTAGAAGGAGAAGGAAGGGAGAAAGATTTAAATACAGGTGCCTTTCTTGCCGCGCGCTGGGAAAAGCCTTGAGGATATCGGTCAGTATCCCAGAGAATGGATGTCGGCTGAGCAGGAACCTGCCCGGCCGACATCACCGTTTCACATAAAAATAGAGGAGGCGACCCTGTCAGCGACGGTATTCCCAATAGCCTGGAACCCAATACCTTCGCCATCCATAGGGGGTCCACCTCTCCTGCCAGCGGCCCGGGACCCAAACCCGGTAACCATAATCGTAATAATCGGGACCATAATATCCATAAGGCGGGTAATAGGCACGGTAGTAGACAGGAGGTGGTGCCCAAATAGCTGGCGGAGCAATAAAGAGCCCAAAACCGAAGTGGGGATGGCCAGGCCACGCCGATGCGACCCCCGCTGTCAGGGCCAAGGTTAATAAAGCAATTGTAATCATCAATATTTTTTTCATTTCCCTTCACCTCCTATAACATTTCTTTTAGACCTTTCTTCTTACTCCTAATATAATTATAATTCAATGATGTAGCACTTATCTATCCCATTCAAAATATTCACCTTTACCAGCTATCCTGAACCCACCATACTCTGCTGGTCATCTTTTATATATTTTGACGTATCCCTTTGGATTTTATTCTAATCTCTTGAGATAATCTTTCTAAAAAGACTCCCCCTCTCATCAGCTCATTTCGCTCCTCCCCTGATGTCATTTGGTCAACCCTGCAACTCGCTTTCCATCAAGCTTCTTGATCACCGCCGTGACCAGGTGAACTGCCTGATCGTAATCATCTCGGTGAATGATGCCTGCGTGGCTGTGGATGTGCCGGGTCGGCACAGCAATCACAAGGTTTGGTACCCCGCTTCGGTGGAGGTGAATCGCCCCTGAGTCGGTTCCTCCTCGCTCGAGGAGATCGAACTGGTATGGAATCCGAAGTTCCTCTGCAGTTTCAACAAAAAAATCTCGCAGCCGAAGGTTCGGAATCATGCTGCCATCCCGGATCACGATGACCGGGCCTTTGCCGAGCTTTCCCTGGGCATCCTCTTTCTTTACATCCGGTACGTCCCCCGCAACTCCTGTCTCCATCGTGAGTCCAACATCGGGCTCGACAACCCATGAGCTCGTTCGGGCTCCCCGAAGGCCCACTTCCTCTTGGACCGTGCCCACGCCGTACACGGTATTCGGATGCTTTTCTTGGGTGAGTCTCTTGATCACATCGATAAGAAGTGCACATCCGACCCGATCGTCAAAGGCCTTGGCCAGGTAAGTCTTGCCCGTCTTCGAGACAGTGAAGGGGAAGACAGGTATGATGGGATCGCCAGGCCGGATGCCGAGACCTTTGGCCTCTTCGCCAGAGGTGGCCCCTATATCGACGTACATATCCTTTGGCTCCAGGAGCTTCTTCCGCTCTTCTTCTGAAAGAATATGAGGGGGCTTGGAACCAATGAGGCCGGGAACGTCGCCCTTTTGAGTCTTAATCACTACACGTTGGGCTAACATCACGTGTCCCCACCATCCTCCCAAGGGGCTGAATTTGATGAATCCTTCGTCTGTGATGAGCTTGACGATAAACCCGATCTCGTCCATGTGTCCGGCAATCATAATGCGAGGTGTCTCAGCCTCACCGCTTTTCCGGCACACGATGCTGCCGAGGCGATCCTGCTCAATGACGGTAATATTCTTAAGATGTTCCCGGATAATCTCACGAACCTCCTGCTCGTAGCCTGAAACACCAGGGGCCTCCGTAAGCTCCCGAAGGAGTTCCAAAGTTTCATCTGACATAAAAGGGCCTCCTTTCCCAAAATTATACCTTCAAATCCTTCAATCCTGACTTTTCAGTCATGAACAGGTCAAAGGCATCATCGTCCATTTGGGTTCGCGGTAAGAGGAGATTTTCAACCAGAGGGCCGGCCGAATAGACTGCTTTCGGGGCGTCAGAAAGAACAGCTTCCAAAATGATGTTCGCAATTATCTCTGGTCCTGGGATGGAAACTGTGGAAAACAATTTGGCCATGCCAGCCCCAAAGGCTTGGTAAACGGGCCTGTAATCAGGATCGGTTCGAGAGAGGAGATCACCTGTCAATTGATTGGCAGTGTCATTAAATTCCGTGCCAATTACCCCAGGGCGGATCGTCACCACTCGGATGCCAAAGGGACGGATCTCCATGCGCAAGGCATCGCTGATGGCCTCCACGGCATGTTTACTGGCTGAATAGACTCCATTCAAGGGAAAAGGAAACTTCCCTACCATCGAACTGAGATTGATGATCGTTCCTCTTCTGAGGCGGCGCATACCAGGTAAGCAGGCCTGGGTCACCCTGATCAGAGCGAAAAAATTGACCTCAAAAACACGCCGCATCGAAGAGAGTGGGACATCTTCAATGCCTCCCCTCAAACTGAATCCAGCATTATTGATCAGAACTGAGACAGGTTCGGAAAGCCCTGAGAGCTCAGAACAGAAACTTTCTAACGCTGGGCCATCGCTGAGATCGACCTGTCTTGGGAGGATGTTCGCAGTCTGCGCTGCAAGTTCAGATAAACGCTCACCTCTCCTGGCCAAGGTGATCACCCGGAAGCCCTCCTTGCTCAGTCTCTTCGCTGTCTCCCTCCCGATCCCACTACTCGCCCCCGTCACTAAGGCCGTTCCCCGTGTTGCTCCCATATCAACCCCTTTCTCCATCTGGCCGAGGCTTCATCCAATGGAACTTTCATTTGTCTCTGTGGCCTCCCTGTTTCATCAATAGAATATCATACAAATCGCATTATGTATATTTTATCTAATCAAAACCTGAAAAACAGCGAAGTCCTGACCTTGTGCTCCTGTTTGTCTTCTCCAACGGACCGGGCATTGGGATATCATTTTCCTACGAGCAGTCCAGTGGGAGATGCTGACGATCTTGCGGTGCTGGTTGAGTTGTTATATAAACCGATAAAATAATCGAGGAGCGTATAAGAACAGAATGCAAGGAGAGGGTCAGGGAATTGGCTATTTTCTCCTTGGGGTCGTTGTACTGGTCTGGGGAGCAAATTTTGGAATCGTTAAGTCGGCCTACCGAGATCTACCTCCGATTCTCTTCGCAGCTTTAAGATTCACCGCCTCCGGGGTCCTGTTGCTGATCATCACCTTTTGGAAGGAAAAAGGACTTCGGATACAGAGGGAAGACCTGGGAAAGGTCGTGATCGTAGGGGTATTGGGCCTCGGGCTTTATCAGATCCTGTGGTCTCTTGGGCTCAACTTGACCTCTGCCAGCAACTCCTCCCTGATCCTTTCAACCCAACCCCTTTTGGGAGCGCTCTATGTCGAGCTGATTGAGAAGGAGCCTGTAGGAAAACGTCAATATTGGAACATGCTCCTTTCCCTGGCAGGGGTGGTTCTGGTGATCCTGAAACCGACTGCAAGGCTCCATTTTTCTTTGAACACGCTCTCCGGCGATCTTCTGACGCTCATGGCAGGCTTCTGCTGGGCAATCTTCTTTTCTGCGTGGTCAAAGCCTCTTTTGAAGATCTATTCTCCGCTGCGATTGATGAGCTATTGCATGATTGTCGGTTCAATCATCCTTTGGGCCGCAGCTCTCTTTTTGCCCCAGCGCGTTGCCTGGGACCAAATAGGGGAGAAGGCCTGGTGGTCCATGGGATATGCCGTAGTATTTTCGGGAATTGTAGGACATCTCCTCTGGTACGAAGGAATCGAACGGATCGGGGTCACAAAGACGCTGGTCTACAGCTATTTTATACCACTGAGCGCTGTTCTGTTCAATTATTTCTTCATGGGGGAAAAAATTTATTCTCAGCAGATCCTGGGGGGAATTCTCATCTTGTTAGGTGTCCACCGGGTTCTTCGGAAGTGATGTGAGGATCCGAATCTCTCTCATTCGCCACATCATCCCTGCTTCAGTGTCTCCATCACACGCTCTCGGTCATCCTGGCTCTTTTCATCTGAAGCGACGACCTCGATTTCGGAGGGGGATGAGGCCCCCAGACCGAGACTCGCAGCCCTTGAAATCTGCTCGTGCTCGAATATTCTTGGTTTCATGATACTTACATTGCTCCCGAGGAGCTTTAGGACGGCCACACCCGTAGCGTCGATGGCCACCCGATCAGTGGAGGCGAGGAAGATCTCTCCCTTAGCGCGCTTTCCCGTCATTGGACCGCCATCCACAAAGGCATCGATGCCGTCGAGGATGACGAGGGCGGGTTGGAAGGGCTCATTGATTTCTGCAATCATCTTCCGCTGATGAGGGGAGCTATGCAGCTCCCGCATGTATTCATATCCATGTCGAAAGGTTGGGACGACGCCGACATGGAGCTTAAGCGACATAGTGAAAATCCCCCCAAACTGATGAGTCTTCAAGCAGCAGGTTGAGACGAGGCACTCTGCATCCAGGATAGGCCTTGCTATCCGAAATCCACTCGCCCAGTGGCTCTCCTTGGGTTTGAATAACACCCAATCCTTTTCTCTCAGGTCGTCGAAGTCGATGACCTTGACGTTCAATTTATCCATAAGGGGCAAAATGCCCTTCTTCTCCATCACCTCACGGGTCGGAGGATAGCTTCTTTCTCCAAGACTAATCGATCTCGCCCCCCTCTCCCAAATCTCTTCCACCAGGGCTACCAATGTGTCGTTATGGGTGGAACCTGGAAAGGGATCGGCTGTGTTGAAATTGGGTTTGATAAGAACCTCTTTGCCCTTCACGGGATTGATCCCCAGAGCCTTCAGAGATGCCTTTACTCCATGGTGACGATTATCTGTCCTGACCAATGCAACACGGCTTCTTTTGCCAGACATACCAAAACCTCCGTCCATTTCAAGAAACAGCAAACCTCCAGCCATCCCAGAGTATTTCAAGAAATCCCTTCGGCTAAAGCCCTCCATCGATTTTTGCCCTATTTGAATTGCCGATAATGGTATCGCTACCCCTCATCACTTGTCCATCTTTTATCATGATGGACTCATTAGATCTGGCTGTCAAGGGTTCTCAGCGAGAGATCAGAAAGAGGACGACATGCTCTCTTGATGACACAGATTTTGAAAAATGAGTAAGCACGTTAGAAATTCCAGCGGAACATTATTTCTAACGGGGTGGAGAGATTTAGACCAGGAAAGGATGAAGGGACATCATCAGGGATCGGAAAGAAGGCAGTTGATGTCCGAAGGGCGATAAAGGTAAAATGAGAATGAAAGGAGGCTGGGATCTACTAAGAAGAGGAAACTACTTCGGAGGGGGAAACGAATGGATGAGATGCAAAAACTATCGATCGTGATTGAGCACTGGTTAGAACACAATCAGAGTCACGTGCGTGAATACCAAAGGTGGGCTCAAAGGGCAGGTGAATTGGGATTAGAAAAGGTGAAGGCTGAGATCGAAGAAGCGATTAGAATGCTTTCCGAATCGAATGGGCACCTCGAAAAAGCAAGGAAGGCCGTGCCATCCCGATCATAGCGAGTCAAACAACGAAACGACGAAGCAGAACCTTTTTGTTTGAATCAGTGGCCTCTCTACCGTCATTTTAGCTTGGTTAAAATCAACTCCTTTCCCCTCAAGAAGTCTTTGAGGGTCTGAACGTCATTCTGGCTCATGGATTGCCAGTTGACTCCAACCTTGTAGATCGAACCCGTCTCATCCTCAACACGGCAGTACCACTTGACCTCCCCTAAGCTCCTCAGGGGTGGCAAATCCGGATGGAGTGTTACCTCCATTTCCAGTTTGTTCTTATGCTGAGACGCTGGATGGAAGATGTGCAACCCGTCGATTTGCACTGTGTAGGTTCCGATACAGAGCCCTTCCGTAGAGATATCGAGGACTTTTCCTTGAAGCACTCGAGAAGAGATGGTGGGATTCCTGCCATCCAGGATTCTGAACTTGACAGTAGCATCCACAGAAATCCGGCTTTCTTTTCGACGATCCCTGAGCCGCCAGAATCTTTTAAAAATCTTGAGCATCGCCTGCCCCCTTAGTATGAACGGAGTTTCCGGCTCCCAAGAAGTTCCTTAGAACTCCGCACGACTTCAGAAAGTTCTCCCAGTAATAAGAATTCCTTTTTGGAGGATCGTAGCACCAGTATATGGGAGAGAGACATAGATTTCAAGTTAAAAAGGATCCAGGGCCTGTTGACCCGTGCCTGGGTCATCGTAAGGTGTTCCCTAATCCACTCTCTTTCCATTTTTGTCATTATTCGAGTATAGTAGGTAGGGAGGGATGAGGGGAGGTGAGGAGCCGCGGGTTGGGCAACGAAAGATGATGACTGGACGAAGACCAGAAAATTATACGGTAGAAATAGGCCCGATGGGTCCAATCGGTGAAGGGGAATCGTTGCTCTTAAGGGTAAACAGGAATTGTCCCTGGAACCACTGCCTATTTTGCCCGGTTTACAAGGGTAGGAGATTTTCAACCCGCAGTCTTTCCGAAATCAAAGGTGATATCGAGGTTGCACACAGGGTATGTGATCTCTTCGAGGTGGCCTCTCAGGAGGTTGGGCCCTCCGGAGCCATAGGGACAGAGGCGATCGAGGCGCTCATCAGAAATTACCCGGAGATCTATGGAAAGTATCCCCTGAAGGTGACGAGGGAACAATGGCTTGCCGTACAGAGCCTGAGCCACATTGCCAGTTGGTTGATAAACGGCGCAAGAAGGGTGTTTCTGCAGGACGCCAATGCTCTCTTCATGAAACATGGGGATCTCGTCGAAGTGTTGCAATTCTTGAAGAAGCGCTTCCCAACGATCGATACGATCACCTGCTATGCCAGGTCAAGGACATGTGCGCAAAGATCGCCGGAACAGCTAAGAGAACTGAAAGACGCCGGCCTTACCTGGTGTCTTGTCGGCATCGAATCAGGCTGCGATGAGGTTTTGGATTACATGAGAAAAGGTGCCAAGAAGGGGGAGCATATTGCAGGGGGCCAAAAAATAATGGATGCAGGTATAAACATGGCGGCCTTTGTGATGCCCGGCCTTGCCGGAAACAACAGGGAGCTCTCTCAAAGACATATCTTGGAGACGATTGAAGTCCTAAATGAAATCAGGCCCACTGAGGTAAGGGTTCGAAGCCTTGCCATCCTGGAACTTGCCCCCCTTTACCAGAAATGGGAATCTGGAGAATTCGGGGCACCGAGTGAAGATCAGATGATCGAGGAGCTCAGAATGTTAGCTGAAGGACTCGTCTTTGACTGCACCATCGAAACATTCCAGATGACCAATGTGTTCACCACGAAAGGACTGCTTTCTGCAAAGAGGGACACGCTCCTTGAATGGATTGATTGCTATCAAGCGCTATCGTCGGAAGGTCGCGCACGATTCCTCTTAGATCGATATCTTTACGATGGCTATCTTGCATGCGTTAAGTCTTGGGGAGAGTATGATTCGCGCCTGCAGAACGCGATCGAAGAGGCAGAGATCAGTCTCGAGGAGCCATCTGGCGATGCGATGGAGAAGGTGCAACGAGCAATCTTCGCCATTAAAGCAAAGGGTATTCCATAAAGAATGGATTCTTATTCAACTCTTATGATTGTCGAAGGCTCCCGGGCCTTAGCGCTTTGCTTCTCGATCCGATTGAGAGATTCAGGAATTGTAAATCGAGCCCAACGTTACGTTAAAAAGTGAGATACGTGTACTTCCGAACCTTTCCAATGCGGGTTTTTATATGTCTTGTGTGTAACATGCCGTGTCACCTGAGGTGTCTTTTGTAATATCCTGGGAAACAGTGTAGCTGAACGACGAAATTATTCGTTAAGTTTAGATTTGATCCAAAAATGCAGATTTCAAACATCTTGATTTCCGGAGAGGTGCACATATCGGCAAGCTATGTTGACCTCCTGAACCTCCCGAATTTAGGACTATTGAGTTCTTCCTAAAGTCGTGAATTTTGATTTTAGTATCTTTTCCAGGGACGTGGAAGACCCTTGCCTTGACACGAAGGGAAATGTCATATCGTCTTGTGAAACGGTGCCGATTCAATTATACTCCCAACTCAAATCCATCTTTCCATGAATAATGGCAAAACTGGAAAAGGCGGTGCGGGTTGCATTCCTGTTATGTATAGGATATAAAAGTCTGGGACTTTGTTTTTAAAGCTCAGGAAGAGACAAATCTGTTCTGCAGGCTTAACGTCGAATCGTAGGAGGAAAAGCCATGGCGCAGAAAAGTTTCACACTTAGGACGGTCATACCATTGATCGCATTTTTTGCCGTATTCAGTGTTGGAGCGGCTGTCAGAGCTGCAACCATAATGAACGGCAAAGAGGTAACTTCGTATGTTGGACATATTGTGTCCCACAACGAAAGAACAGGTGAAATCGTTATCAAAACGGATAAATCGACTGGTCACTGGAAATTAAGTAACCATACGGTGGTACTTTCCGGCAAAGAGCGATTGACACTCTCCGAGATCTGGGGCAAAACCAAAAAGGTTCGGGTCTATGTTTCAAAAGACGGGGAGGTACAGCGGATCTCTGTCTTAGAATGGAACTAAATAGATAGGACTTTGGTTCCATCTTGAGAAAGCGGATAGAGCTTTCGGAGGGCTTTTTTACCAACTATTCTACCGGAGGAGAAGGGCCAACCATTCGTCTATCATGGCCAGTGGGCGAGATCGACTGATCGCCAAAGAACTGCCATTTTACGAAAGCTCAATGTCTGCTGAGACTGTCGAGAAAGTCAAAATGCTATGATCTTAGAAAATTCACATACAGTAATATCAACTAGTTGCGTCTCCGAAAAAACCTAATCTCAGGTTTTTCGACAGTCTCGCTATATACTTTCTGCTTCTGCCAGCTCAAAATAGCAAGGATTTGATTTCCATATATTCAACTTGGATGCATGATTTGAACGATTAATCTTCAGCTCAAGATGTTATTGTTGAGTAATGACTTGCGTACCCAGTAGAAAGAGGGGGAATTAAGTATGAAAGAGAAATATGTAAACAAATTGTTGTCTGTAACTGTTGTAATACTTTTATCTCTATTAGGTTGTGCAAGCACTAAATACCATGCATCAAACTCTCAAACCTATCCTCCAACAAGGGGCGTGGAGGTTTATTGGGATAGACCAGATAGACCTTATATGGAGATGGGGACGATTAAAGTCAAGGCACACAGTGACATAGGGATGTTGGAGAAGTTCAAGCAGAAGGCAATGGAGGTAGGTGCTGATGGAGTCTTTATAAAGTCCATAGATAATCAGTTAAGGTACGATATCCATATATGGTTTTTACTGGTGGCTCCTATTCGAGCAGAGGGGGTCGCAATAAAATTTAAAGATATATCACTCGAGAAATAGGGGAAAAAATGAAGAGGGAATGAAAGGTATTTTATAACCCTCCTCAATGCCCTAAGCGAGAGGGTCAAGGTGGGGTTATTCTGGATGAAAATTGGTTTTGAGCGGTGAGTTAACAAAGCACGAAAACTGGAAAGGTTGTCTGCATTGAAGATACAATTTCTATAATCCCCGAAGAACCCTGGGCAGGCAATACACCATAATTAAAAGAAGAAGGTGTGGGGACCTAATCATCAACTTCAAAGGCTATACCATTTGGGCCGACTTGTTGTGAGAGAGATACGTACCCCTTGGCCGGATCAAAAAGGGAAGGCCCTGTCTTTTGGTATGGCTGCTGCGTTTCGGGGGCGAAACGGGATGATCAAGGTGTCGATACCTGCTATCAAGCCTGCGCTTTTTGAATCCAAAAACCAAACGATTTGAACATCAGATAGAGCCCTTCCCTCTTTCCTCTCGGTAGGTTGTGATTGGCAAGCTATTGAGCCTGCCGAGATGGTAGAATGGTCGATGTTAGAAAAGCTCATTTCCCTGGGCGCCATAGGTCCATCGGTATTTCAGCGTCTGCTTTGACGCAGTTATTCCCTTGATCAGTATCCCTCGTTCTCTTTCCTCTGACGATCTCAACTAGTTCCCACCTTACTCCTTCCTTCAGATTCGAAGGTGGAGCAGTGCCTATATAACCGTTACTGAGGATTTCATAGGCTAGTGGTGCACCACAGAAATAACGCTATATTTCAAAGAGCACTTGGATAGCTTATTTTGCTGGGGATAATCATTTCCAAACATAGTTCCATTTATGGGGTACACCACTAGGAGCCTGTTGGCCCTTGCTTGACATACAACCCCGACTTTCGTATATTTAGTCCAACTGAAAGTGACTTTTATCATTTTCACCGTGGAGGGGCATGATGGCAATTATTACAATATCCCGAGGCACATTCAGCGGTGGTGAGGCTTTGGCCCAGTGTTTGGCAGACAGGCTTGGGTATCGGTGCGTTAGCCGGGAAGTGATCCTTGGCGAAGCGGCAAAGGTATATGGGGTTCCGACGGAGGAGCTAGCCGCAGCAATGGAGAAGCCGCCTTCATTCTGGGCGCGGGTGGCAGGCGCACGCACGGCCCACCTTGCCTTCGTTCGTGCAGCCCTATGCCAGCATGCTCGGGAGGACAATCTCGTTTATCACGGACTCGTTGGACATCTCCTGCTGCCTGGCATCTCCCACGTTATTGGCGTTCGCGTGATCGCAGACATGGAGTTTCGAATCAAGGCGGCTATGCAACAGCAGAACCTCGGGCGCCAGGAGGCTATTGGGTCCATCGAGAAGGTGGATAAGGAGCGGAGGGACTGGATCCGATTCCTGTTTGACGTCGAATGGGATGACCCCTATCTGTACGACCTTGTCGTGAACCTGAGCCGAATCAGTCTCTTCATTGCATGCGATATGGTGGCTCGTATGACCGAGCAGGAAGAGTTCAAACCGACCGCAGCCTCGGTGAAGGCCATGCAGGATCATGCGCTTAGCAGCCGGATCTCGGCGGCGCTAGCGAAGGATGTCCGAACCCGGGGGGTCAACCTGAAGGTAGCGACCGATGGGGGAATAGTTACCATTACCGGTACGGTCCTGTCGCAGGGGACCATAGAGGCCGTCCCCGTGGTCGTTCGCCAGATGGAGGGGGTAAAGGAAGTCAGGAATGAGGTAACAATAGTTTCCTACGTCTACCCAACCATGTAATTGTTTGGGCAGATGGGGCACAGTGAGTTGATTTGCGTTCAAGTCTGCAGGGTCCTACTTTTTTCGGTTATGCACATTTCTAACCAATAATTGTTAACTTTCAGAACGATCTTAGGGCGGACATCAGCAGGTGTACTCGTCAATTCTCCCCACCGGCTGATTTTGAAAAATCTGGAGGAGGGTCAAGTCTTCTAGGAGCGCTATTGGTGCATTTTTCGGAAGGAAAAGCTCACCATTTGAAGATCGAATAGAAACACTGCCATGATGTTTGGAGTACGATTTGTATTGGCAAGATATCGGGCCATCAGAAGGGAAATTCTTTCAACTCAATCCCGTGCGTTACTTTCCCCAGGGCGTTTCTCAATTTTCCCCCCGATGTAACATGTCGATCCATAATCACAAAAAAGGTGAGTTTCCGATAAGTTGATCATTGACTGTCAATGAATTTTTTATCCTGCTGACTGCCCCAAAGATCAAAAACCGTCGGACCGTCTGCTCAGCGCACATGCAATGGTACCGAGGCCAATAGTTGGCTCACTCCGTTCCATAGAATCTGCACCCCGATGCAGAGCAACAAAAACGTAAACAGCCGCATGATTACACTCATCGCCCTCTCTCCCAGGATATGCGCTAACCGGTCTGCGAATCCGTAGCACAAGAAAATGCTCACAGAGATGACAAGCGACCCGACAATTGCAGCCAAAATAACCATATGATGGGCTCCGTAGTGGTACGGAGCGTTTGCACCCAGTGCGATAGCCACGGAAATCGATCCCGGCCCCACCGTCAGTGGTAAAGTCAACGGATAAAAGGCGTTGCGAAAGGTGTCTTGCGGTTGCACAGTTCGGTGAATTTCATCACGTTTATCTTCGTCATCATCTGGCCGGTTCAGCATCGTCCAGCCGCTCGAAATGACTACCAATCCTCCCCCGACCTGCACCACCGGCAATGAAATCCCGAAAAATGCGAGAACGTGCGTTCCAATCAGGTACGACCCAACGAGCAAGAAAAAACTGTTCATCGCAATCCTTCGCGAAAGGGCCCTCCGCGCTGAACCTGTATAATCCCTCGTCAACGAAAGAAAGATTGGGCTTCCTCCCAGAGGATTCACAATAGGGAAGAGCGCGCTGACAATGAGTAAAATACTTTTCACAGTTTGAGTCATGGGTTTCTCCGTTTAGCGGCATATCGCGTTGAGTTTTTCGTCCTCGTCGCAAATTAACCGCTGCTATCTAGATTGTCAAGCCACAAACATAGAATAGGAGTAGCTCTGCTTTTTTATTTCTACCAACAATTATTGAATTTCGGAATCGTTCCAGACCAGGATTGGTAGGCTTTACCGTTAGAGGGGAGGCAAGTCGGGACCCCTCTCATTGGGCGAACTACCCTCACCTGCAACCCTGTTTGCTAACCTTCAAATCTGCCGATTTGAAGATGAGATAGAGTCCTTTCCTTCTTACTTTCTGGGTATTACGTTTGGCAAGATATTCGCCTCATAAGTCAGAGGCATGTTCGGGAAAGAGTCAAATTTTTTTCTTGACAATTATGTTAACCTATGGTTAACTTGAGTTCACTCTCGATGGACGAACTAAATATTGCAAGAAAGATTCGCCAAATACGCCTTCAAAATAATCTCACCCTTGAAAAAGTGGCTAAGCTCACTGGTTTCACGAAAAGTTACCTTTCAATGGTCGAGTCAGGGAAGAAATCTCCTCCGATTGCGACCTTGAGCAAAATTGCCCATGCTCTTTCTGTGGGTATTACAGAATTTTTTGAACAGAAGAAACCGGAGGATCAGGTGATTTTTGTCCCAAAAGGTAAGGGAAAAGTCGTGGTTCGGGATGGAAACATCTTTGGATATCGATATGAATCTATTGCCCCCGTGAAAAGACGTAAGAAGATGGAACCTTTCATCGTTACCCATATATTCCAATCTAAGAAACTTGGTAGGTTCGATCACGAGGGGGAAGAACTCTTCTATGTATTGGAGGGGAAAATCAAATTCCTATACGGAGACAAAGAGTTTCTGTTGAAAGAGGGGGATTGCCTTTATTTCGATTCCAGCATCCCCCATCGAGGTGTGGATATCGGGAAGAAACCTGCAAAGGCATTGGTCGTGATATGTTCTTCATCGTGAAAGATTAGGAGGAAGAGAGCAAAGGAAAGGACGAATGGGTTGAAGAGTGGAAGGATGGATGGAGATGATCAATGAGACTTTATGAGTATGAGGCAAAGGAAATATTTCAAAAATATGGAGTTGCCATTCCAAAGGGACAAATCGTTGAATCCGCAGAAGACGCTCACCGTTTCGCATCCCAAATTGGGGGACAAGTTGTGATTAAGCCTCAAGTTCTGACAAAAAAGAGAGGGAAAGCTGGGATGATCCGATTTGCATCAAATCCAGATGAGGCTTTTCGTGAATCTCAGTCTCTATTGGGAATAATATATAAAGATGAGAAGGTGTCTGCACTCCTGATCGAAGAAAAGGTCGAGACCGCCATAGAGTTCTATGTCGGTATTACCATTGATTATAGCTTCTTGAAGCCTGTAGCAATCACGAGCCCCTTCGGGGGGCTGGATATTGAAGAGGTCGCTCGAGAAAAACCTGCGATGGTGAAGAAGGTTCGATTCTCGATATCAGAAGGTCCAACTGAAAAAGACCTTGAAGAGCAGGTATCGATCTTTAAGCCAAATGAGCGGTTGTTCATGAAGGAGGTCTCAAAGAAGCTCTATCAGATCTTTCGACAATACGATGCGGAGATGGTTGAGATTAATCCTCTGGCGCTTTCCAAACAAGGGAAAGCGGTGGCCTTGGATGCCTTTCTGAATATTGATGACGATTCTTTATTTAGGCATTCTGATCTTATCCGACCGAGGGGAAAAAGTAAGGAGGAATTTGAATTCGAACAATTTCTCAAGGAGATGAAGTGGAAATATATTGAAATGGATGGAGATATAGGCATTCTTTCGAGCGGAGCCGGCATCACAATGGCAATCTTAGATCTCATCAGCATGCGTGGTGGTAAGACAGCCAATTTTTTGGACACAGCCCAGATGGATGCGGAGGGAATCTACAAGGCATTTTCCCTCTTTTCTGGAAATACGAATCTGAAGGTCTTATTGGTGAATATTTTTGCCGGTCTGAACCGCTGCGACGATTTAGCCATGGGAATTAAGCGATATCTCAGAGAATACCCATTGAGGATCCCGGTGGTGGTTAGAATGATCGGGTATCGGGAAGAGGAAGGGAAGAATATTCTCCGTGAGATCAACATCGAGGCGATTCGAAGTCTGGAAGAAGCGGTCGAAAAAGTAATTAAATTGTCAAAGAGGGAAGGATGAGCATCATTGCTAAAAGTTCTACAAGAGTTCTTATTCAAGGAATTACGGGGAATGCGGCCCGTCTTCACACAAAGAATATGTTGGAGTACGGAACAAAGATTGTCGCGGGAGTCAGACCGGGTGGAGGTGGAGGGGATGTCCACGGTGTGCCTGTCTATGATTCAGTGGCTCAAGCCACTTCAAATCATCCTATTGACGCAACCATTCTCTTTGTCCCCCCGAGAGGAACCAAAGCGGCAGCTTTAGAGGCTTTGAATGCAGGGATCAAAACGGTTGTTATGGTAGCGGAGCATGTTCCACTGCACGACAATTTGGAAATTCTCGAAGAGGCGGAGAGAAAAGGATCTCTTGTCATCGGCCCCAACACACCCGGGTTGATTTCACCCCCAGAGCGAACGAAGTTGGGATTTGTCCCCTCGCAGTATTTTATTCCCGGTCCGATCGGTGTTGCCTCTCGAAGCGGCACATTGACTTATGAGATTGTCTCGAGGCTGACTCTCAATGGGATTGGTCAAACCACATGCATAGGAGTCGGAGGAGACCCAGTTGTGGGTACGCCTTTCCCGAAGATCCTGCAATTTTTTGAGAAGGATTCTGAGACGAAAGCAATTTTGCTGATCGGGGAGATCGGCGGCACGAGGGAGGAAGAAGCGGCAGAGATGATTAGAGACAGAGAAATCGCCAAGCCGGTATTTGTCTATCTTGTCGGAAGGACAGCGCCCGAAGGAAAGCGAGTTGGGCATGCGGGCGCCCTTATTGAGGGGAATCGGGGAACGATCGAGAGCAAATTGGCAAGCTTTAGAGAAGCAGGCGTACCAGTAGCTGATACTCCAGCTGATGTGATACGCATTGCAAAACAAATATTACAGAGTTGAATCCATGTCATGTTAAAGGATTTGTAACGCCGAAATCAGGAAAGGAGGCACGATATGCTTAGATTCTTGATTATTCTGACCACATTCATCTTTATCTTCAACTTCTTGGGGATCTTTGGTCAAGCTGAAGAGACTGTGAAGATCGGTGTTCTCCTCCCTCTAACCGGGGCGGGGGCGGTTCTCGGAGAAGAACAGAAGCGGGGAATCGACATGGCGATTACAAAGATCAACGCCAGTGGCGGTGCCCTCGGGAAGAAAGTGGAGCTGATTATTGAGGATAGCAAGGGAGACCCCAAGGTCATTGTATCAGCCGCTGAGAAACTAATCAGTCGCGATAAAGTCGTCGGTCTCACTGGTGGTTACTTCAGTACGGAAACCCTGGCTATGCTGGCGGCCATGAAAAAGTACGAGCCTGTAGTTGTCTGGGAGGGCGGCAGTGCCATTAAAATCGATCAAATGTATGGGAAAGAACGCTGGTACTTCATGCTTCACCCCCGCTCCCCGGACTTTCAGAGAAACATTGCTGACTTTTTAAAGACGATTCAACCCCAGCCCAAACGCATCGCCCTCACTTATGAAGATACGTCCATGGGCGTAGACCATTCCAAAGTAGCAAAAGGGTATCTAACGGATTTGGGCTTTGAACTTGTCGTTTTCGAGCCATTCAAAGCTGGATCGTTGGATTTCTCCCCCTTGTTAACCAAGGTCAAGGGGGCCAAACCAGATGTCTTCTACTGGATCGGTTATGCTGGCGATTCTATCCTCATCACTAAACAAGCCAAAGAGCTCGGGTTCAATCCCAAAATGCTCTTGGATACCGTCGGCGTAGGCTTCCCGGAATATGCCGATTCTATGAAAAAAGATGCGGAATACGTCTGCGGGATTGAAGCTTGGATTCCCTCCACCAAGTATCCAGCCTCTACCCAGTACCCGCAATTTTACCCAAAGACTGCGGATTGGGTTACTGAGTACAAGAAGCTGTATAACAAAGAGCCGAACTATTGGTCGCTCATTTCCTATGTGGGTTTAGTCACCTTGATCAACGGGATAAACAAGGCTGGGACAACAGAGAAGGACAAGCTCATCGCTGCGTTAGAAGCCATGGACACCGTGACTCCCATGGGCCGTTTGAAGTTTTTCCAGAATCAGTTTGGGGCCATCCATCAGAGCTTTCACGACATGATTGTCTTCCAATGGCAGAAGGGAGAGAAGGTGGCCCTCTGGCCCAAAGAGGCTGCAGGAGGAAAGCTCTGGTATCCATTGCCACCCTGGGATAAGCGCTAAAGACAAAAAGACAAGGGTAAGGCTGAGGCTGAGGTTAAGAGGGGCGTAAGACGCAACCCCAATCTCAAATGTTAGAAGAGAATTCTCAGACTTAAGCATGTGAGGGCCAAAAGAGGTCTGAGCTGAGTCTATGGATCTTGCGATTCTCAGCCAGGTCATTGTGAACGGAATCCTGACGGGGGGCCTCTATGCCCTAATTGCAGTTGGGCTTACCCTTATCTTCGGGGTCATGCGCGTCATTAATTTCACACACGGGGAGACCCTGATGTTAGGGTCCTATCTCACCTATTTCCTCTTTACCCTTTTCGGCATTGACCCCTTCATCTCTCTACCTTTGGCCATCTTCGCTCTCTTCATGCTGGGGGTGGCAATCCAGCGCTTTGTTATCAACCCGGTACTCGATGCGCCTCACCTAAACCAGATTCTGCTAACCTTTGGCCTTGTGTTGATAATTCAGAACTTAGCCTTAATCCTCTGGAGTGGCAATTACATCTCCATGACCACCCGATATTCGGCGATCTCTCTTAAATTTGGCCCCTTGAGGGTTGGGTTGACTCGCCTTTTAGGCTTAGTCATCGCCATCTCTCTGACGATCCTCCTTACTTTGGTTCTGAAGAGGACTGAATGGGGAAAATCGGTGCGGGCAGTTACCCAGGATAGAGAAGCGGCCATGCTCATGGGCATAGACGTCAATCGGGTGAACATGGTGGCCTTCGGTGTGGGCTCAGCGATGGGAGGGGCAGCGGGCGTGGTTACCAGCATGATCATGTACGTTTTTCCTCTTGTAGGGATGATGTTCGTCCTCAAAGCCTTTGCGATCGTCGTCCTCGGGGGATTTGGTTCGATCGGCGGGGCAGTGCTCGGCAGCCTGATCCTCGGCTTGACGGAATCCTTGGTCACCAATTACGTTCCTAATGGGTCCGGATGGGCCGAGGGCGTCTCGTTTATCGTGATGATTCTGATCCTTGTCATTCGGCCAAAGGGACTTATTTATGTTGAGTAAGCCCTACCGGAAGATCTTTGGGCTTGTTGGTTTCCTGGCCTTGCTGGCTTCTTTACCTGCTTTGCTTGGCCAGTATTCGCTGCATTTGATGATCCTAGTGATGATCTACGTGGTTATTGCCACGAGTTGGAACATCCTGGTCTGGACGCATCAGATCTCCCTGGGGCATGCCGCCTTTTTCGGCATTGGAGCCTATACGGGCGCGTTAATCTTCAAAGCCTGGGGCCTTACTCCATATTTCGACATGCTCATGGGGGGAATCTTTGCCTCGTTGAGCGCTGTGGTTCTCGGGATCATCTGCTTGCGCATGGCTCCTTGGGCCCTTGCTATTGCAACGGTTTCCTTCGCTGAGGCTATGAAGATTCTGGTTATCAATGTTCCGGGACTGACGGAAGGCGCGGAGGGAGTGGGCGTTCTGCCTCTTTTTGGCGGCGGGGAAGCGGCCCGAGTCAAGGCCTACTACCTAGTCTTCGGGATCGCCTTTTTGTGCGTGTGGATGGCATATCACCTGAAGCGCTCGAAGCTCTACTATGCGTTCACGGCCATCCACGACGACCAAGAGGCTGCCAGTATGATGGGCATCAACCCCACAAAATACAAGGTCTTGGCTTTCACGATTAGCGCTTTCTTCGTTGGCGTCGTGGGCAGCTTCTATGCCCACTATATCGCCTTCATCGATCCGCATTCGGCCTTCGATGTCCACATCTCGGTGGAGTCTCAAATTATGCCCCTGATGGGAGGTCTTTACACCGTCGCTGGACCCGTGGTGGGAGCCTTTATTCTCACCCTATTAGGAGAATATCTTAGGATTACGATCAAAACTGGTTACCTGATTGTCTATGGGATTATCCTGGTTATGGTTATTTTCTATCTGCCCCAAGGCTTAGTGGGATTGGCAGAAAAGTCGTTAAAGCGAAGATGAACCTTTTGGAAGTGCACGGCGTAACGAAATTCTTTGGGGGTCTGGCCGCCCTACGGAACATCGATCTTCAGGTTTCTGCCGGGGAAATCGTCGGCCTCATCGGCCCTAATGGTTCGGGTAAGACCACCTTCTTCAACGTGGTCACTGGCCTCTATCCACTGACTCGAGGCTCAATTCGGTTCAAGGAGGAAGAGATCAGCGGCCTCAAACCTTACCAAATCTGCCACAAGGGCATCGGCCGGACCTTCCAGATCACCAAGCAATTCAGCCGGCTGACCGCTCTGGAAAACGTGATGGTGGGAGCGCTCTACGGTAAGGAAAAGGTGACGGGTGACCGGCATTGGGTCCAGAAGTTCTCTGAGGAGGTTCTGGAGCGCGTGGGTCTGGGGGTAAAGAAAGATTACCGAGTTTCCGATTTGACACTCGAAGATAAAAAGAGACTGGAGCTAGGCAAGGCCCTGGCGACTCAGCCTAAGCTTTTGCTCCTGGATGAGGTTATGGCTGGACTGAACCCCACGGAAATCAAAGAGATTGTGGAGTTGCTCAGAAGGATCCGTGGCGAGGGGATGACGTTAATCGTAGTCGAACACGTCATGCATGCCGTCATGAGTTTGGCCGATCGGGTGTGTGTTCTCCATCACGGGGAGAAGATAGCCGACGCCCGACCGGCCGAGGTTTCCAAGGATAGACGGGTGATCGAATCATATCTTGGAGAGGAGTTTCTCCTTGCTGCAAGTTGATCGGATCAACGTTTTTTATGGGGAGGTCCAGGCCCTGCGCGAAGTTTCGCTTTCGGTCTCCTCCGGAGAAATCGTTACTCTGGTAGGAGGAAATGGTGCTGGCAAGACGACCACGCTGAGAACCGTCTCAGGGTTGCTCCAGCCGGCCTCTGGCTCTATTACTTTTGACGGTAGTAAGACCCACCGGCTCCCCCCACATCGCATCGTGGAGATGGGCCTTTCCCAGGTTCCAGAGGGGCGGAGGATCTTCCCGCGCATGTCGGTCCTGGAAAATCTGCACATCGGTTCGCATGTTCCCGAAGCCCGCAAGAGGCGGGAGGAGACGCTGAACTGGGTTCTCCAGCTTTTCCCCATCCTCCGGGAGCGGAGGGGGCAGTTTGGAGGGACGCTTAGCGGTGGTGAGCAGCAGATGCTCGCCATAGCCCGAGGGCTGATGTCCCGGCCAAAACTCCTCATTCTAGATGAGTTCTCGCTGGGACTGGCTCCCATCGTGGTCAATGAGATTTTTCAGGTCATTCTAGAAGTCAACCGCCAGGGGACGACCATTTTCCTGGTAGAGCAAAACGTCCAGCGTTCTTTATCCATCTCCCATCGGAGTTACGTGCTGGAAAACGGATCCATCGTTCTCCATGGGGAGGGGAAAGAATTGCTGAAGAATGAGTTTATGAAGAAAGCATTTTTGGGAATGTAAGGGTACGCAATTTATATGCCTGCGCCCAGATCATGATCGGCATCGTCAATCTCTCGGGTCTGGGAATCAAGATGACGCAGATGACGGTCCTTAGTCTCGGCACGGGAATCGAATTCCCGGCATTGGCTTGCGACCACAGCCGCCTCTGAAGGCCGTATGTGACAAAGGATAGAATTGATGAACCTTCCTAATTCAGTGACGATTGTTGAAGTGGGCCCCCGTGACGGACTTCAAAATGAGGCCAATTTCGTCCCGACGGAGCATAAGATCGAATTAATTCATCGGCTTTCCGAGACCGGGCTAAAGCGCATTGAGATCACCTCCTTTGTTCATCCCAAGGCGATTCCTCAGCTTCAGGACTCAGAGGAGATAGTAAAAAAAATTGAACGGAAAGCCGGTATTATTTACTCTACCCTGGTTCCGAACGAAAAGGGTTTAGAAAGAGCTTTAGCCGCTGGAGTTGAAGAGATTGCCCTCTTCGTTTCTGCCTCGGAGACCCACAATCAAAAGAATGTAAAAATGTCCATCAGCGACTCACTTAAAGGATTTCGAAATATTGCTGAAAAGGCACTCACTCACGGAATCCGAATGAGAGGATACGTTGTGACAGCTTTCGGGTGTCCTTATGAAGGGAGGATAAATCCTGAAAGCGTAGAGTCCATTGTAGATGAATATAGGAGTTTAGGTGTTCATGAAATTGCATTAGGGGATACAACTGGAATGGCCAATCCCGTTCAGGTGAGTCGAATGGTGAGCAGAATTCTTAGGCGATTGGAAAAGACAAGCCTTGCCCTTCACTTTCATGATACTCGCGGCGTTGCCTTGGCAAATATTTTGTCAGCCCTCCAAGAGGGAGTTGTGATTTTTGATGGCTCCATCGGAGGCTTGGGTGGATGCCCTTATACTCCCGGGGCCTGTGGGAATGTTGCGACAGAGGATCTGGTGAACATGTTAGAACAGATGGGAATCGAAACAGGTATTAATCTCAATAGATTGATCGGTTGTGCTAAGTACGCCAGAACAATCATCCAAAAAGACCTTCCAAGTCATCTTCTCAGCGCAGGAACAATTTGCTGGGAAGGAACTTAAATTTCCTCCTTTCAAGATTGTGGTCCTCCCTGTATTTAAGTTTTTGGTTATCACTAAAAACGAAAACGGATCTTTTTATCAGGGATTGACAATCCACATAGCAAGTGAAGGCGATAACCGGAAGGAAGGAGGAGAAATCTATAGACTGTGAATTACGATATCGAAGGAGTTTCGATATCGGCTATCTATTCACTGTTTCCAGGCAGCAAAAAATGTTTCGATATGATCTTCATTTACTGAATTGGAATGCTTGATTTCACCCGTAATCGTTGACCTTAAGAGTCACCCCTAAGTGAAGACTTGGAATTGTTGGTCCGAATTTGACGAACTGATGTTCGCTAAATCAACTTTTTGTTTTTGCCGCTTGCCCTCCTTGTTCGCCTCTCGCCTTCTTAATGTCTTCCAAATAAAACTTGATCAGAGGTGACATCTCAGGCGGTTGCCAATCTGTCTTTTTGGGCTCCTCGGGCCAGACAAAAGGAAGGTGCCAGACCTCGCCTGGTCTTTTGGCCTTTTCCAGTACTGAAAGGGCATCCAGAAGGACTTTCCTCTGCCCCTCACGATCCCCCACCTGCCCTACTGGTCTGCCATAAGGGTATTCGATGGCAGCTGACCTCGGGATCCCCACTGCCCGGTGAAACTCATGGGTAGGGGTAAGGACGACAGTAGAAAAACCAGCCTCTTCCAAAAACCGGGCAGCCAGCCCAACGGACTGGCAACAGAAGGGTCAGGCCGGGGTCAGGAATACAGCTTCCACTCCTTCGAGCTTCATCCTTTTGGAAATGGGCTCGATGGCTTCATGAAGAAAATCTGTGTTCTGCCATTGGAAACCATAAAAAGAATAAGAGGTGGGGGCCAAACACCCAATGACCTTCTCTTGCTCAAACTCAGCCATCCTGGCCAGAGGAAGGATGACATTGATATCCTGTTTGATATAAGTGGTATTAATGTGAAGGTGATTTACTTCTATATCCCTTTCAGTCGTACGTCTTGGTATCGCTCGAAACGAGCGGTCACCCCAGATGGCTTCCCTTTTCTCCCTCTCCATATCAAAAGGCGGATCTTTTTTTAAACTGATGCCGGCGCTGGTCACCAGAGCAAGGGTCACCTGACTCAAGGGTTTAGACATGGGGGTCCACGGAATGAATCCCCTGAATTCCTCTTCAGGAATGAAGGTCCGAACCCACGCCTTTAAGCCTGGCGGAAGGAATCGAAATCCATCAACCATCTTTTCCTTCTCTTCCATATGCCCTCCCTTCACGCTATGCACAGAGCACGAGCTCCTTAGTGTTCTCTACTATATACGAACGTTCGGAAATAAGCAATTGGAGCAGGTCAATCTCCTAAGAGGGATGCCTTGAATGTCAATTCATACCGCAGTAAAATTTGGTAATAAGGCACCTTTTTTGAGTTCGCAAAGATGAGGGACATAGCAAGACGATGACGATGATGATCTCGGTGATCGTTCCGGTCTTGAATGAGGCAGCTCTCATCGTCAAGGCCCTTTCGG
>Ga0187770_10000220_pt1 | contig 27956 bp, 23 predicted proteins | sample 0116_SJ02_MP02_2_FD_133154 | JGI IMG/M metagenome (GOLD analysis project Ga0187770, IMG submission 133154) | Tropical peat soil microbial communities from peatlands in Department of Meta, Colombia - 0116_SJ02_MP02_20_MG | ecosystem: Environmental > Terrestrial > Soil > Wetlands > Peat | place...
GGGACTCTACGAGAGTGGCACGACGCGTTTCGTGCAGTTCGACAAACCGGGAATCTCATTCATCTTCTGCAACATTCATGCGCAGATGAGCGCCGAGGTGATCGCGCTGGCCACGCCGTACTATGCCATCTCGAACGCTCGCGGCGAACTGAACATTCCTAATGTGCCTCCCGGCCGGTACGAAATGCAGGTGTTTCATGCATCAGTCGCGCCGGAGGTATTGCGCGCCGTGAGCCGCGAGATCACAGTCGCTGTGGGCGACACGTCCATTGGCACGTTCACGCTCGCCGAAACCGACGTGACCATGGCTCACAAGAACAAATACGGGAAAGACTACGACCGCCCCGACCCGGACAGCCCGGCGTACGCGCGACCGTGATCACGAGATCCGAACTCCAGCAGTAAGAAAAGAAAGGGCGTGCCGCCTGGCACGCCCTTTCCGCCTCTGACCCTCACTGCGGGCTACATCTCAAACTGTCTTCAGCTCGTTTTACGTCTCTCCACTATTTAGTGATGCCCGCCTCCGCCGTGGCTGCCCCCGCCGGAGTGACCGCCGCCCGAGTGTCCCCCACCAGAGGAATGCGGGGTGCTTACATGGCCGCCTCCGTGAGAACCACCATAGCTAGGGGCGCTATGGGATCCTCCTGCGTACCCACCGGAATTCGGACGCGAGCCGGGGTAGTTGGGCCGCGATTCCGATCCGTAGCCACCGCGCGAATATCCGCCGCCATAGGGCGAGCGCACGATCGGCTGCCGCATATCGAGCTGCGGACGCGAGTATGATCCGCGCGAAGATGACTCGGCAGATCCGCGACCGTTCCCATCGGAGTACGTTCCGCTGTTGCGCTCCGCGCCCGGGGACGTGCGGTTCCAGTAGCTGCCATTTCCTCTGCGCTCCGAGTTGCCATAGGACGAGCCGCTCGACGCCTCGCTGTGTGAAGGTGGAGTGAAGGGACGGAATCCGTCGCGGCCGGCAGAAGTAGCTCCGCCGCGCTCTGATTCAGTCGAAGACCGCGTGTTGTTGCCGTTCGGCGGCGTGAAGGCGCGCTCGCCGCCGCGGCCGCCGTTCTCAGACGAGCTGCCGCGGTTTCCTAAATTGCCCGCCTCACGATTCCCCATCCCTGCGCTCGGCTTTTCGCCGCTAGATCCGAGTCCGCGCGAGGCCGTTTCCGCGCCGCGGCTGCCCGCAGTGAATCCGCTCACATGGTTCTGCGCCATGCTTTGCTGCAGATGCGAAACCTGCTGGCCAAACGACTCGAGACGAGAAGCATTCGCGTGCGCCGAGCCGAAGAAGTGGTCAGCTCCGCCCCCGTGCAGAGTGGAAGCAGCCGCTGGGCGTCCGCTGGCCGACAAACTCCCACGTGTCGGCGTAACCGGCAGGTTGCCCGCCATCATGCGCGCGCCGCCAATCTGCTCGCGAGTCGCCGCCATCGCCCCGACGCGGCCGCCAGTGCCGAATTGTCCAGCACGAACGGTCGAGAGCGCTCCACCTATGTGTGCATCATGAATGTTGGCCACGTTCGAGAATCGCGTTCCCGCGTGCAGCGGCGCGAATCCGCCGAAGCGATCGTATCCCCAGCCGTGTCCGATCCAGCCAAAGCGGCCGGCGTATCCACCCCACCACGGATGGAACCAGTCACAGGGTCCGAGCGGGAGCCAGCCGAAGCCGCCCCAGCCACCCCAGCCGAATCCGAAACCAAAGCCCGCGCCCCAGCCCCAGAACGAGACGTAAGCCGGCGCCCAGAACGGACGATACCAACCCCACGCCGGTCCCGGCCACCACGCCCAGCCACCGTTCCACCAGAACCAGCGACCGTAGTGATACGGCGCCCAGCCCCACGGCTCATATCCGACCCAGGTCCAGCCGTAGTAAGGCTCATAGGTCCAACTGCCATCGCGATACGGCGCCCAGCCGGCGGGCTCGTTCGGAACCCATACGTCACCGTAATCCGGCACATTCTGCCAGTTGCCGTTGGCATCCAGATCCTGCGTTCCGGTGTAATAGCGGTTGGTGTGGTGCCACGACTGTGCATTGCGGATCATGTAATCGCGGTCGGCGTTCCAGCGATCCCAGTCGTCGGGAGCGGGAGCCTGATCAATCTTGTACTGCGCCGAGTTGGAGTCGCCGCGGATGGTCGCCTGTTCACCCTGGTGGACCTCGGTGCTGCCCTGCGGCGTGGAAATCTGCGCCTCGCCTTTGCGCACAATCACAATCGTGTCGCCGTCGGGACGGACCTCGACGCGGAACACGCCATCACGGTGCGCAGGATGAACCGACACGTTCGGAGTGTCGATCTCAGGCTCAGCCTCGCTGTCTTTCGTGACCGAATAGGAGGCGATGCCTTGTGCCAGCTGAATCTGAATGTCTTTGTGAGTGAAAGTGGCAATGTTGGCCTTCGAGTTCGTGCCCAGGCGAAGGACGTTGGCGAAATCGAGTTCGACTTCGGTGCGCGCGCCCTCGGCGGTGGAAATCTTGTCGCCGCCCATGACCGGCTGGTTCAGCGTCGCCGCCGACCAGGTGCCGGAATCGCCGCGCTGCGTGGAAACGTCGCCGTGAATCAGGCTGATGCGTCCCACGCCAAGATCCGTCTTCGCCGGCGCCTCGCCCGAAGGCCCTCCGGGCTGGGCCTCTGCCGGCTGAGACTCGGCGTCCGGCGGAGTCTGCATCGGCTGCGCGTCAGGTGCGGGTTGCGTGTCCGGCCCTTGCGGGCCCTGCGGCGTTCCGATCTCCATCGGTGCGCTCGGCTGATCCGTGGGCGCCGGAGTTTCCTGAGTGGTTTGCGCAAACGCGCTGATGGTAAATACGCCAGCCAGTGCCAGCGTTAAGATTGCGAAATTTGATAAGAGTCTGCTTTTCATAACCCACCTCGACCCGCCAATCACTTGCGACCCGGAACGCCCGGCTCTGCAATCTGAGGCTTTGAAATCTGATCCGGAATTTCTTGACCCAACTCTATGAACCCGCATTTGGGGAAATCTCTCGGCTTATAGAAAAGCAACTTCCGTGCCAAAAGGGGAGAAGAATCGACTCAGCAAGTCCTTTGTTTTCAATAGCTAAGAATTGCGGGGGGCAAGGTGCACAAATGATTCCAACCGGGTTTGGCCGACCTCGGCCAAGGGTGGTGGTTTTCGGCCAGGGGGCGAAGATCGACTGGAGTCGTCTACTGTTCCTTCTCCTCGTCCGTGATCCCGATTTTCGACAGCCGGTAACGCAGGGCGTTTCGCGAGAGGCCGAGCAAACGCGCAGCCTGGCTCTTGTTGCCGTTGGCGCGGCGCAGCGCTTCCTGCACCATTTCGTCTTCCCATTGCTCGAGGGTCATGCCGTTGGGCAGAAATCCGCCGGCACCGTTTGTGGATTTCGCCTGACGCACGTCCAGATGAATATCAGAGGCCTGGAGCATATTGCCTTTCGCCAGTGCACATGCGCGCTCGACAATGTTCTGCAGTTCCCGCACGTTGCCCGGCCAGTGATAATTCACTAGAATCTGCATGGCATCGGCAGAAATGTTCTCGATCGATTTGCCTGAGTCGGCGGCAAAGCGCGAGATGAAAAGATTTACGAGATCGGGAATATCTTCCTTACGCTCGCGGAGCGGAGCGATGTCAATCGGAACAACGTTCAAGCGATAGTAAAGATCTTCGCGAAATGTGCCTTCTTCGAGCGCGGCGCGCAGATCGCGATTGGTGGCCGCGATCAGGCGCACATCCACTTTGATGGTTTTCGTTCCGCCGAGGCGCTCAAATTCCCGCTCCTGCAGCACGCGCAGCAGCTTGACCTGCGTGGCCGGAGGCACATCGCCGATTTCGTCCAGAAAAAGTGTGCCCTTGTCGGCCAGTTCGAACTTGCCGGGCTTGCTGGCGGCCGCGCCCGTGAAAGCTCCTTTTTCGTAGCCGAATAATTCGCTTTCAAGCAAATTTTCCGGAATCGCGGTGCTGTTGATCTTGAGGAACGGCCCGCGGGCACGGCGCGATTTTTCGTGAATTGCGCGGGCGATCAGGTCTTTTCCCACACCGCTTTCGCCGCCAAGCAGCACGGTAGAGTTTGTTGGCGCCACGCGCTCGACGGTGGCCAGGACTTCCTGCATCTTGGCGCTGCGCGCCACGATGTTCGGGTGCGAATACTTCTTGCCCAGCGCCTCGCGAAGGGAGCGGTTTTCTTCCTGCAGATTGCGGACGTCGAGCTCCTTTCGGATCTTCATCCGCATTTCGGTCAGCGAAAACGGTTTCAGCACGTAGTCGCTGGCTCCGGCTTTCATGGCTTCGACGGCAGTCTCGACCGTGCCGAATGCGGTCATCACGACGACAGGCAAGGCCGCGTTCTGCCGCTTGATGGATTGCAGGAACTCCAGGCCGCTCATGCCGGGAAGCTTCAGATCAGTCACGACAAGATCGACGGCGTTCTCGCGCAGCAGCTTGACTCCTGTTTCCGCGTCGCCGGCGGAAAACGTGGTGAAGCCATCCTCGCCGAGATTCAACTCGAGCAGGCGGCGCATCTTGGCTTCATCTTCGACAATCAGGATGGCCGGCATCAGCCCCGTTCTCCGGAATCGTTCATGAAATCACCATGTGGGCCGGCTCAACGGCCTTGGCATCCTGGCTTGCAGGAAAAAACAGAACAAAGCAAGCGCCCTGCCCACCGTCAGCGTCTTGAATACGAACAGAACCGTGATGACCGTCGACGATCTTCGACACGATCGAGAGCCCCAGCCCGACGCCAGTTTTCTTCGTCGTCACGAACGGGTTGAAAATCTGCTCGCGCAAATCGGGAGGGATGCCCGCGCCTGTATCTGCGATTCGCACTTCAACGCCATCCGTTGTTTCGCCATCGCGCCCTGTGGCATGCGATTTCACCGCTGTTACGCGCAGCACACCGCCGTCTGCGTTCATGGCGTCATAGGCATTCTGCACGATGTTGACGAAAGCCTGCTCGCATAAGCTTTCATCGAGCGCCACGAGAGGCAGGCCGGAGGCGTATTTCTTCTCGACGCGCACCGGATCGCCCTTCCACAGCGTGGCGACGTTCGTCAGCGCACGATCAAGCACTGTGGTGATGTCCTGCGGCGTGAGTTCCGCGTGCAGCGGCCGCGCAAAATCGAGGAAGCGGGTGACCAGCCCGCTCAGACGGTTGGTCTCGGTGGAAATGTATCCGGCGAGTTCAGTGGCGAGCGGGCTCGAATCCGCCAGTTTCTGGCTGAGCATCTCCGCCGAGCCCTTGATCACGCCCAGCGGATTCCGAATCTCGTGCGCCAGTCCTGCGGAAAGCTGGCCCAGCGCGGCCAGGCGCTCGGAGCGGCGCGCCTCGGCTTGCGCCTGCTCCAGGCGGCGATTGGTCTCGGCCAGAGTCTCGGCGAGTTCCTGATACAGCCGCGTCTGCCTCCGGTTCTCCACCGTGAACCGGTTCACGACCATCGCGGCCAGAAAGAAAAACAGAATGCGAATGGCGAGCAGGCCGTAACTCTCGGTGGGAATTTCGTACTCTTGCATCGCCGGATACAGATATGAGCAGTAAGCGGCCGAGGCGAGTGCAGTCCAGAGCAGAGTGGCCAGAGGTTCGAAGTATTCGGCAGCGGTGAGAACCGGCAGGAAATAGATGGGGTAGTAGTTGCTGTTGATGCTGATGGGCTCGCCCGTGTGGTCAATGAGCAGCGTGGCCAGGGAAATTTTCAGCAGAACGATGTAGGCAGGGCCGCGGCGGCCCATGCGCGAAACAAGCCAGCCCTCAGCCAGCTGGATGAGGCCGAACGCGACCAGGATGAGCTGTTTGTGGATCTCTGTGACCGGCGGCAAAAAGGCCAGCGCCACCAGAAAGACGAGCCAGAGGATATCCATCCAGTTGATGATCGACTTGGCGGTCGTGCCCTTGGGGTTGTTCATCCGTTTGGTCGAGCGATCCGATCGCGCTCTGCAAAAACCTGCGCCGGGAGAAGTTCATTCCCTCCCGGCGCAGGCTTCATCCGTATTCACGTTCGCAAGAGCATCTTCTCGCGAAGCTATCACACTCTCACGCGAGCCCGCATCAACCAACCCACGTTTGTGCCAACTCTCAGCCTCAGTGATTCTTCGGCGGAGGACTCGACTTGGGCGGCGGCGCCGGTTTCGACTCCGGCTTTGGCGCCGGTGCCGGAGCGGGCCGTTGTTGCCGCCATTGGTTGAACTTCTGTGCTTGTTGTTGCTCTTGCTGCGGAGTGCGTTCCTGCACTGTGGGCGCCGGTTTCACCAGTGGATGAAACTCCTGCTGCGTGGGCCTTTGCTGCTGGCTCGGCTGCTCACCAGTCTGCCGACTCGGCTGCGGATTCGCTTCCGCCCGCGGTGTGCCGAATTGCTGTACTCCGCTGCGGTTCTCGTTTTCCGGTGAGGGTCCCTGCTGCTCGTAGACGCGCGGCTGCGGCTTGAGCATGGGTTTCACCTGGGTGTTCGTCGCATTTGACGGTTGGCTCGAAGTCGCGGGCTGGCCAAACTGGCGGAAGCCTTCCTGTGGCGTCTGCGCGGGACGTCCGCCGCCCTGGCTGGCCGCGGGCTGAGTCGGCGCAGGCCTGCTTATCGGAGCCTGATTCACTGGTGCAGGCTGCGATGCGCCTGCCGGACGAAACAGTGCCTGCTGATTCAAGTGTCCACCGGCTTGTGTCTGGCGCTGCGCAATCGGCTGCTGGGGCGGGGGAGGAGTCCTCACCGCAACCACTTGCCGATTGATCACCGTTGCTGGCGGACGGTTCTGCACAGGGCGTCCCACGCCAACCACACTCGAGTGGACCGGCTCGGCCGCTATCACGTGCGAAACCGGCGCCGAGGCAACTTCCTGTGGCTGCACTTTCATGATGTTCTGCGACGCCGGCCGCGCGTTCACAAAAGCATCATGCGACACGACCGTCACCGCATTGTTCACGCGCTGATTGACGTAAGTGACGTTAGTGATTGTTGTCTTGTTCACGATCACCGTGTTGTAGACATTCGTCACCCGCGTAACGTTCACCGAGGTGTTGGTGATGTTCACGTTGTTCACGTAGGCGCGGCTCACGCGGTATCCGGGAACGTAAACTTCACCAGGACCCAGCGGAAACCACCCCACTCCAACGCCCGCGGCGAAGCGGAAATTCGGTCCGCCGCCAACAAACGCCACCAGCGCCGGCGCCCACACCGGACGCACCACGACCGGTCCCGGCACCCAGAACCATCCGCCGTTCACGAAGGCCCAACGGCCATAGTGAAATGGAGCGAATCCCCAGGGCTCGTCTTCCACCCAAGTCCATCCCCACGGACCGACCCAGACCCAATGCCCGAAGCGATACGGAGCCCAGCCCACAACCACACCGACCGGCTGCCAACATTCTCCGTAACCCGGCTGGTAACTCCAGCTGCCGTATTGGTCGAGATCTTCATAGCCGGTCATTTCGCGCGAAACATAGTTGGCGGAGTCGGCTTCGTCTTCGCGCGCGTCGCGGTTGAAGGCCCAGGCGTCGAAATCGTCCTGGGACGGAAGCTGCTCGAGGTCGTAGTCGAGTCGATCGCTGCCAGTGAAACTGGCCGACTGGCCGGCGATCACGTTGTAGGTAAAGCCTCCGCCCGTGACGTGGCCGCGGCCATGAAACACCTCGGCAATTGTCTGGCTTCCGTCTTCACTTACGTCGACGCGGTACTCGCCGGGCTGCAGCAACGTGAACGCGATGTTCGGCGTGTCGATTTCGTAGGTATCGTCGTCATCCACGTGGCGCACGCGGACGATTATGCTGCCCTGCGCCAGGCGAATTTGAGTGTTGTTGTCGTCGAGGGTAAGAAACGTGATGCCGGTTCTCTGGCCCATGCGGATCGCCGCCGAACCCACGTGCACTTCGGCGCGGGAATCGTTGTCGGTCCAGAGATCGTCGCCGGTCACGATGGGCCGGTTCGGCACGGCCGTGACCCAGTCGTCTTCACCGGCCGGGCGGAAGGAAACCGATCCCTGCGAATAGTTAAGCCGCGCCACGCGGCCGGGAGGATCCTGGCTCTGATCGTCGTACTCATCCTGCGATTTGGCGATGGTCGAAACTTGCAAGGCAAATGCAAAGCTCGCCAATAGAAACATCAATGCGGACCACGTGCGTGTTTTCATATCTTCGCCCCAATGCATAGAAATTCGTGCACTCATTTGAATTGTGTGGATCTGCTTGTACGATCTTACCTGCTCTCTTGTAAACACAATAGAGGCGGTTTAGTTTCCGGGCGGAGTGGAAACGGCTGGGCGGACTGGGTTTGGATAGTGGAGCGGTTGGTCTGTGCGCCAGGGCGCAAAGACCAATCCTCGCTCAGGATGACAATACACAGGAGCAAGCTCAATCAGTTCTTCAGCTTCGGCCGGGCGCAGGCGTCCACGATCTTTGTCGGGTCGATCGCGTCCCTGTCGACCTGCTCCTCCATGATCCTGCCGTCTTTGCCGATCAGGAAGTTCACGCGGCGGGCCGCCTGGTATTCGTCTTTGTAGATGCCGTATTGGCGGGTGACTTTGCCGCCCCAATCGCTGAGCAGCGGAAAGGTAACTCCAATTTTATCGGCAAAGGCTTTGTTCGAGAACCAGCTGTCCATGCTCACACCCAGGACCTGGGTGTCGGCCGCCTCCAGCGTCTTCAGATTCTGCTGGAAGGCCTGCATCTGCTTGGTTCAACCCCCGGTGAAAGCAAAAACGTAGAAGGCCAACACGACATTTTTCTTGCCGCGGAAGTCGCTGAGCTTTACATCCTTGCGGTCCGTGCCGTCGAAATATTTCAGTGTGAAGTCGGGCGCCATCTCGCCGACTTTGGGCATGGCGGAATCTTGCGCGAAGAGGCCGGCAGAGGCGATCAGCAACAAGGCCGCCGCCAGAACCCCGGAGCGTGTTCTCTGCATGAAACTCCCCCCACTTGGAGTACCGCCAGAATATCCTTCCGGGCGTTATGTCGTAAACCCACCCCCGCTCGGAAGTGCTGGTCGGATGTGATCTTACGCATTGCCTAAGCTCATGAGAAAACAGTACAGTTTGGTTCGGAGCCGGTCGGGCACATCAAGTCGGACTCCTGCCAACTGACGCACCATCCAATATTCGAACGCGATGAGTCTCGCCACCCTGAACGACGTGTTCTTTACGGCGGTCGAACGCAATCTTGACCGTCTTATGCTGTACCGCGAGAACGGGAAGTGGCTTCCCATTTCGTCGCGCGAGTTTGGCGTCAGTGTGGCGCGCATTGCGCGAACTCTCCACAACTGGGGGATCCGCGGCGGCGATCGTGTCGCCATCTTGAGCGAAAACCGCCCGGAGTGGCCGATGGCCGACATGGCCAGCCTGCTGCTGGGCGCCGTCACGGTCCCGCTTTACACAACCCTCACGGCCGAACAAATTGCCTTCCTGCTGCGCGACTCCGGATCGCGAGTCGTCTTTCTATCTTCGGACCAGCACCTGCACAAGATTCTGTCGATGTTGCCCCAGATCCCGATCGAACGAATTGTGGTCATGGATCAGGTGGAGTTCACCGGCGACCTGGCTCCATATGCGGGCCACTGCGTCACCATGAACCAGATCACGCTGCAGGGCCCGACAGATCTCGGCCGCGAACTGGAAGCACAAGCGCGCGCCATCATCCCGGATGACCTTGCCACCATCGTCTACACCTCCGGCACAACCGGCACGTCGAAAGGCGCGATGCTGACCCACGGCAACATTGCTTCCAACGTTTCCTGCTCGCTGCTGGGCTTCGAGATGAAGCCGGGTCTGGTAAGCGTTTCGTTTCTCCCGCTCTGCCACATCACGGCCCGGCACGTGGACTTCGCGCTCCTTTACCACGGCGTCACGCTCGCCTATTGCCCTTTCATCGACCGCCTGCCCCAGGCCCTCCAGGAGGTGCGGCCGTCGCTGTTTGTGGCTGTGCCGCGCGTCTACGAAAAAATCTATGCCCAGGCGGAGCTGAAGGCGAAGGGATTTCCCAAGCGCGCAATCGTCGATTGGTCCCTGAAGGTCGGACGACGCAACAAGCCCGCGATCCTTGCCGGGAAAACTCCCTCGTCGCCGAGTTGGAAGTTGGCCAACAAGCTCGTATTTTCAAAGATTCGCGAAGGCATGGGCGGACAGGTTGAAACCTTCATTTCCGGCGGCGCACCGCTTGGCCGCGAACTGGCCGAATGGTATGCGACTGTCGGCATCCGCATCCATGAGGGCTATGGGTTGACGGAAACCTCGCCTGTCATCGCGGTGAACACGCCGGTGAATCACCGCATCGGCACAGTGGGAAAAATTCTGCCCAATCTGGAAGTCCGCATTGCCGAAGACGGCGAAATTCTGGTGTGCGGGCCGTCGGTGTTCAAGGGATACTGGAACCGGCCTGAGGAAACGACGGCGGCGCTGGTGGACGGCTGGTTCAAGACCGGTGACATCGGCAATGTCGATGCCGATGGATACCTCTCGGTCACCGACCGCAAGAAGGACCTGATCAAGACCTCTGGCGGCAAATTCATCGCACCGCAGCCGATCGAGAACGCGCTCAAGCTGAACGCATTTATCGGTGTTGCAGCGATTCTCGGCGAAAAACGCAAATTTCCCGCAGTCATGATCTCACCCAACTTTGGCATGTTGGAAGACTGGGCGCGGGCGAATGGACTGGCATTTTCCTCGCGGGCTGAACTGGTAGGCCATCCCAAAGTACAAGCGCTGTATGATGAAATTGTCGAGGGCATCAACCAGAATCTGGCGCGCTTTGAAAAGCTGAAACGCGTGCTGCTTGTCGCCGACGAATTCACCGCCGACAACGGTGTGCTGACGCCAACTCTCAAACTGCGGCGCCGTGTGGTCGAAGAGCGCTACCGTCATCAGATTGAGCAGCTGTATGCGCAGGCAGAAACGGCGACGGTGCCGTAAATTCATTACAATATCCCCATGACGGACTCATTGATCATTGCCGGCCGTTCGTTCCGGTCGCGGCTCATCGTTGGCACCGGGAAGTACAAGTCTTTCCAGGAAACCGCGCGTGCGCTGGAAGCCAGCGGCGCCGAAATGGTCACGGTCGCCGTGCGCCGCGTCAATCTTGATCGCAGTAAGGAATCGCTGCTCGATTACATCGATCCCAAGAAATTTTTTCTGCTGCCCAACACCGCCGGCTGCTACACCGCCGATGAGGCGATCCGCGCTGCGCGCCTGGGCCGTGAAGTCGGGTTGTCAGATTGGGTAAAGCTCGAAGTGATCGGCGACCAGGCCACGCTGTATCCCGATGTGCAGGCGACGCTCGAAGCCACACGCGTGCTGGTAAAGGAAGGCTTCACTGTGCTGCCCTATACGTCAGATGACATTGTGTTTGCCAAGCGTCTGCTTGATGCCGGTGCGGCCACTATCATGCCTCTCGGCGCGCCGATCGGCAGTGGCATGGGAATTCAGAACCAGGCCAACATCCGCATCCTGCGCGAGATGATGACCGGCGTGCCGCTGATCGTGGATGCGGGCGTGGGTACCGCCTCCGACGCTGCCATCGCTCTGGAACTCGGCGCGGACGCAGTGCTGATGAACACCGGCATCGCCAACGCGCAGGATCCGATATTAATGGCGGAGGCCATGCGCAACGCTGTGCTGGCCGGACGGCAAGCGTATCTCGCCGGCCGCATGGCGAAGAAACTGTATGCGACGGCGAGTTCACCGCTGGAAGGTGTAGTGCGGTAGCAGCAAGGGAATCTGACACCGACTCCAAAAAATCGGGCGGCCCGCAGGCCGCCCGTCATTTCGCTGGAATCTCTTCCACCTCAACTCACAGCATCTTCACGCTTCCAATTTTGATGGAATCGTTGGTGACGGTGCCGGTCACTGCCAGGTGATGCCCCTCATGCCCTTTGAGGGCATCAGGATTCGACACCTGGAGCACCTTGTTGTCGCCGTCGGTAACGATCACCATTTTAGCGCCGGCAGCCAGGCATTTCTTGGTGCAGGCTTCAGCCGCGGCGTTGGCGCCCTTGGCGCCGCATTTGTCGTCGACAGCCCACCCGTTTACGGTGGTGCTCTTACCCATGTCGTCGAACGCGGCGGCCGAGAGAGCGAAAACGAAACTCGCAGCAAGACAGATCAGCAGCACTTTTCTCATGGCTGGTTTTCTCCTTTTCGATTCCTGATGCGGCCCCACGCCGCGGTGCGTCACAGCAGAGTCCCCGCAGGGAACCGGGAATCCCTGTCCAAATTTTGAAATGGCAGGGGGAACTATATCACAGCGCGGCGGCGCAATTGTCAGATAGGGCACTCGCAGGAAAGAGTCGAAGGTTTCACTTCTGCGCTGAGCGATTCGCCGGCGGTGCAGGCTTGGCCGGAGCGGGCGCGACGTAGACGTATTCTCCCGGCCGGGCGTAGCCGAGCTGCTCGCGCGCTTCTTTTTCAATAGCCTTTTCGTCGCTCTTCAGTCCCTGGATTTGCTGCGTGCGGCGGTCATTCTCCTGCTGCACGCGCTCGATCTGTTTTTTCAATGCCTCATACTCGGCGCGCTTCTGCCGGTAAACCACCATTCCATTGGCGCCGAACATGACGTGCACGAACAGCATCCCGGCCAGCGTGACGATCACGACCGTCGCGATGCGGCGGCGCAAAGCATAGAGCCGCATGAGCAGCGGCCGGGCCCGCTCGATCCGCGCCCGTTCGATCCTTGCCTGTTCGATCCAGGACGCGGCGAGAGCTTCCGCCTGCCGAGCGCGCTCGACGACGGCGCGCAGACCGTCCTCCGGACTGGGAATGCGGGCGATTCCGAATGAGGATCTCACAGAGATATTTGTCCGTCACTTCCGCGAAAATATTTATTCGAAAATCCAGTGCTTGGCTGCGGTGCTCAGCTTCTCCAAACCCTTTTCACTGCGCGCTTCCGAGTAGACTCGCACCACGGGTTCCGTGCCCGACAGCCGGTAACAGACCCACGAGCCGTCGCTGAACACCAGCTTCAGGCCGTCGGTGCGAACGGCCTGATCAACCGTGTGTCCGCAGAACTCCTTCGGATCAACCCGCAGCTTTTCAGTGAACTTCTGCTTGACCTCGGGCGTCAAGCGGAAGTTCTCTCGTTTGGGAAAATAGGAACCAACTTGGTTACACACCGCCTTCAACTGCTCTCCCAGCGATTTGCCGCGTCGGGCGACCGCCTCGCAGCACATAAGTCCGGCCAGCACGCCATCTTTCTCTGGCACGTGATGCCGGATGGAGAGCCCGGCGCTTTCCTCGCCGCCAATCGCGATCTTATCCTGCATAATCAGTTCGCCGATGTACTTGAAGCCCACCGGCGTCTCGTGCAGCTCGACACGGTGGTGGTGGGCCAAGGCGTTGATGAGGTTCGTGGTCGCAACCGACTTGGCCACGCCATTTTTCCAGCCGCGGCTTTCGACCAGATAGTCGAAAAGCAGAGCGATGACGTAGTTCGGCTGCAGAAAAGTGCCATCAGCATCGACGATACCGAAGCGGTCGGCATCCCCGTCGGTGGCAATGCCGACCTGCGCTCCGGTCTCACGCATTTTCTCGCGTAGGTTGTCGAGCAGATGATCGTCCGGTTCGGGCGCGTGGCCGCCGAAAAGGACGTCGCGGTAATCGTGAACTGTGGCCACGCTGATCCCCGCCCCGCCCAGCAGATCATCGGAGTATCCGCGAGCTGCGCCCCACATGGCATCAAAGGCCACGCGCAGGTTGGCTTTGCGAATCGCCGCGAGGTCAACGATTTCGCTGAGGCGCTTGAGATAGGCAGGCTTCGGGTCGAGGTTTTGTTTCGGTGCGGCTCCATTGCTGCTAGCAGTTTGTGCCGTCACGGAATCCCCTGCCAGAATTTCTGCTTCAATCTTCTTCGTGACTTCTGGCAGGGCTGGGCAGCCATCGGGCGTGGAAAATTTGATGCCGTTGTATTCCGGAGGATTGTGCGAAGCGGTGAAGTTGATGACGCCGTCGGCTTTGTCCTGAATCACGGCGTAGGCAAATGCGGGCGTGGGCGCGGGTTCGGCAACGACCAGAGGTGTGATTCCCTGCGCCGCCAAAATATCGGCGGCCATGGAGCAGAAGGTCTCGCCCAGAAACCGAGGGTCGCGGCCGACGATCACGCGCGCACCCTGTGGCTTCTGCAAGGCTACGTAACGGGCAATGCCCCCGACAGCGCGCCGCACGTTCGCGAACGTGAACTCCTCGGCCATCACCGCGCGCCAACCTGATGTGCCAAACTTGATCTGCGTTAGCATGAATACCTCATTCCGCTCGACCGATTTCGTCTCTGCCCGAGGAACAGACGAAGGAAAGTAACGGCTGATTTTATATGACAGACAAACGAATCGTCCTCTCGACCGCGGGTTCGGAAGAGGAAGCAAGAAACATCGCAAACCACCTGGTTGAGTCGCGGCTCGCCGCCTGCGTAAACATTGTGCCGCAGATCGAATCCGTGTATCGCTGGCAGGGCAAGGTGGAGTCGGGCCGGGAGTGGCTGCTGGTGATCAAAACCAGCGCAGAGTTATTTCCAGCGGTTCGGCACGCAATACGAGAGATGCATTCCTATGAGTTGCCGGAGTGCGTGGCGATCGTTATCGAAGACGGGAGTGCGGAATATCTGCAGTGGCTGGCGGATTCGCTGAGATAAGCAGCCGGGCCTCAATGATCGCGCAAGTCAGCGTCCAGATTATCCGTGCGAATCCGCGTAAATCCGTGGCCAAGGAATTTCTTAGATCGCGCTCAGCGCCTGATCGAGATCGGCAACAATATCGCCCACGTCCTCGATGCCAACGGAGATTCGCACCATGCCGTCGGTGATGCCGATCGCCTTGCGGCCTTTTTCGCCGAGCGCGGCGTGAGTCATGGTTGCCGGATGCGAAATCAGTGTCTCAACCCCGCCGAGCGACTCGCCCAGTGAACACACCTGCAATTTCTTCAGCATCTTGTTGGCATTCTTGAGCGATCCGGTCTCAAAGGTGATCATCGATCCGAAACCGCTCATCTGTTTTTTTGCCAGGGCGTGCTGCGGATGATCCTTCAAACCCGGATAGAAGATGGCCTCAACCTTCCGGTGGTTCGAAAGAAAGTCAGCCACTACGCGCCCGTTGCGGTCATGAATCTCCATGCGGGCGGCCAGCGTCTTCACGCCGCGCAGCACCAGCCAGCATTCGAACGGGGACAAGATCGCGCCCACTGCTTTCTGCAGGAAGGCGAGCTTTTCGTCATGCTCGGGATGAGCGCAGACGACCACGCCGCCGAGTCCGTCGCTATGGCCGTTGAGGAATTTCGTGGTCGAATGCACCACCAGATCCGCGCCCAGAGCGAGCGGCTGCTGAAAATAGGGCGACATGAACGTGTTGTCCACCACCAGCGACACTCTGCGTCTGCGGCAGATCGCGCTGATGGCGGCAAGATCGCTGATGCGCATCAAGGGATTGGTCGGAGTCTCGACATAGACCATGCGCGTGTTCTTGCGGATGGCGCGGTCCACGTTGGCGGCGTCGGTTGTGTCGACGTAAGAAAATTCGAGGCCGAGATCGGCCATAACTTGGTTGAACAGCCGTGGCGTTCCGCCGTACAGATCGTTGCCGCAGACCATGTGATCGCCAGACTTCAACATGCTCACAATCGCGTGGATCGCGGCCATGCCGCTGGAAAATGCACGCGCCGCGACCCCGCCTTCGAGGGCAGCGAGATTCTGTTCGAGATGCGTGCGGGTGGGATTCGAGACGCGGGAATACTCGTATCCCTTGTGCTCGCCGATGCCCTGTTGAACGTAGGTCGAAGTGGGATAAATCGGTACGGTCACTGCTCCGGTGAGAGGATCGGGCTCCTGTCCGGTATGGATGGCACGCGTCGCAAATCCGAGTGAATTGTCTTTTTTCATGGACCTAGACCTTTCGGATTCTGGCCCGCGTTACCTCAGGGGCTAAAGCCCGCGTCTCTTGCGGGCCGGACGGCGCGGCTGGAAGCCGCGCCCTTTCAAATCTAAATTCCGCCTTCGAAAATCTTCTTCGACAAATAGCGCTCGGCCGAATCCGGGATGACGGTCACCACGCGTTTCCCCGGCCCCAGGCGCCGGGCTACTTTCAACGCCGCGAACGCCGCTGCACCACCGCTCGACCCGGCCAGCACGCCTTCCTGCGCCGCCAGCAGCTTCACGGTATCGAAAGCTTCATCATCCATCACCTTGATGACTTCGTCGCACACCGTGGGGTCGAACGTTTGCGGAATAAAGGTGTTGCCGATGCCTTCAACTTTGTGCGCGCCCGGCGGGCCTCCGCCCAGCACCGAGCCTTGCGTTTCCACCGCAAAGGCCAGAGTTCTTGGAGTCTGTTTCTTCAGGTAGCGGGCAACACCCGTCAACGTGCCGCAGGTGCCGCAGCCAATCACGACGGCGTCGATGCGGCCCTCCATCTGTTCGAAAATTTCGTGAGCCGTTGTCTCGTAATGGTAATCGGGATTGGCAGGATTTTCGAACTGACCCGCCATGAACGCTTTGGGATCGCCAGCTGCCAGTTCTTTCGCGCGGCGAATGGCACCCAGCATGCCCTCGGCTTCGGGTGTACGGGTTACGTCGGCGCCCAGCGCGCGCATGATGGTGACTTTTTCCTCGGAAAATTTCTCAGGCACAAACAACTTCACCTTATAGCCGCGATTCACCCCGATCAGCGCAAGTCCAATGCCGGTGTTCCCGGCCGTTGCTTCCACGATGGTTGCTCCGGGAGCGAGTTTTCCTTCCTGCTCGGCGCGCCGAATGATGCCGATCGCGGCCCGATCTTTCAGGCTGCCGCCGGGATTCAGGTACTCGAGTTTGGCAAATATATCCGCCGAGCCGGCCGGCACCATCCGCTTCAACTGCAACATGGGAGTTTCGCCGACCAGTTGAGTGATGTCGTCGGCAACGCGCAGGCGGGACATTTCAGAATTTTTGAGACGCACCCTACAGAGTACGGGCGGCAGGCGGAATCGTCAATTCCACAAGCGCTGCTTAGACGTACCGGCGGTAACGGCTATAATGAGCCGCCATCCAACCGGAAAGGAAACTGCTCATGCGAGGCCTTGCCGCCGTGCTGCTCATCTTGACCCTGAGTTTTCCCAGTGTGGCTGTGGGCGCGGACGAAGCCACGATGCGGGGCTACTCGCCGCGTTCCAGCCAGACCGAACGCGATTGGGAAACGAAATTCCGCGCCATTCCCGATCCCGCCAACCTGCGTGAATACATGCGCCGGCTCAGCGCTCGGCCGCACCACGTCGGGTCACCTTACGACAAAGACAATGCCGAGTGGATTCTCGCTCATTTCAAAGAGTGGGGACTCGACGCACACATCGAGACCTTCGAAGTGCTGTTTCCAACGCCAAAAGTCAGGGTGCTCGAAATGGTCGAGCCCACGAAGTTCACGGCGAAGCTGGATGAGCCTGTGGTTGCAGTGGATCCAACTTCGAATCAAAAGTCGGAGCAGCTTCCATCTTACAATGCGTACTCGATTGACGGGGACGTGACCGCGCCGCTGGTCTTCGTCAACTATGGTCTCCCGGAAGACTATGAAAAGCTCGACCGGCTCGGCGTCTCGGTGAAGGGCGCGATTGTGATCGCGAAGTATTACAGATCGTGGCGCGGCGTGAAACCGAAAGTTGCGGCTGAGCACGGGGCTATCGGATGCCTCATCTACTCGGAGCCCAGCGACGACGGCTACAGCGTGGAAGACGTTTTTCCCGAAGGCCCTATGCGTAATCCGAACGGCGTACAGCGTGGCAGCGTGATGGACTTCGCCTCGTCGAATCCGGGCGATCCGCTCACTCCGGGTTATGTCCATAGCCCGGAGCATCCGCGCTTATCGTTGAAAGAGGCTAAGAGCATTACCAAGATTCCGGTGCTGCCGATTTCCTACGGTGATGCGCAGCCCCTGCTGGCCGCTCTCAAAGGACCAATGGAGCCCTATGAATGGCACGGCAGTCTGCCCATTCCCTACCACGTCGGTCCGGGACCTGCAAAGCTTCACCTGAAGCTGGAGTTTAATTGGGACATTAAACCGGTGTACGACGTCATTGCGAAGATTCCCGGCAGCGTCGCACCCGATGAATGGATCGTCCGCGGCAACCACCATGACGGCTGGGTCAACGGCGCGCTCGATCCGGTTTCCGGCCAGTCGGCCTTGCTGGAAGAGGCACGGGCCCTGGGTCAGCTTGTGAAGCAAGGCTGGAAACCCCGCCGCACGATCATTTACGCAGCGTGGGATGGCGAAGAGCCGATGCTGCTGGGCTCAACCGAGTGGGCCGAACAGCACGCCGACGAATTGCGCCAGCATGCCGCGGTATACCTCAACACCGACAGCAACAGCCGCGGAACGTTCTTCATGGGTGGATCACATAGCCTCGAACAGTTCATCAACGGAGTCGCGCGCGACGTAGAAGATCCTGAGACGAAAATGACCATCTGGCAACGGCGGCAATTGTCCGACATCGCCGAAGCCCACTCCGCCGACGCTCGAAACGAGTTGCGCCAGCGCGCGGATTTGCGCATTGAGGCGCTCGGTTCAGGCACGGATTTCACCACGTTTCTGGATCATCTCGGGGTCGCGTCGATGAATCTCGGCTTCGGTGGCGAGGACCCGGAGGGAATCTATCACTCGATTTACGACGACTTTTACTGGTACACGCATTTTTCGGACACCGATTTTGTGTACGGCCGCGCCATGGCGCAGACGCTGGGCTCGTCGGTGATGCGGCTGGCGGATGCCGATGTCCTTCCTTTTGATTTTGTGGATTTCGCCGACACGGTCCAGACATACACGAAGGATTTGAAAAAGCTGCTGGCTGACAGGCAGGACGAGATTCGCGAACGCAACAAGGAACTGGAAGAAGGAGTATTCAAGGCCACCTTCGACCCTCGGCGGCCGACGGTTGCACCCCCGAAGGAAGAGGTTCCTCCGCATTTGAATTTCGCGCCCATGGAAAACGCCGTCGAATCTCTTACGCACAGTGCCGAACATTACAAACACGCTTTGCAGAGCGCGCAGGCCTCGCTGGGAGAGCGCTCGGCCGATTTCCTGCGTGCGGTGAATGCGCAGATCATCGAGACCGAGCGTAAACTCTGCAACGACGACGGTCTGCCGCGGCGTTCGTGGTACAAGCACTTGCTCTATGCACCGGGAGTCTATTCCGGATACGGCGTAAAAACCGTACCGGGCGTGCGGGAAGGCATTGAGCAGAAACGATACGCCGAGGCCGATCAGGAAATTGGGCGCGTGGCCAAGGCGCTGGAGGATGAATCAGCGGTCATAGAATCAGCGGCGCAAATGTTGGAAAAGCAGTGAAAAAACAGGGGTCAGGAGTCAGGGGCTGGAGGTCGGAGGTGAATTGCCGATCCCTGGCCTCTGACCCCTTGCTCCTAGTCCCTGGTTCACTTGCTCGCCGATGCCCCCGGCTGTCCGCCGGCGTAATAGCCGCTCTTGGTGCGGACCATCAGTTTGCCGTGTCCCTTGGCCTTGGCTTCCACCTTTACCATGCGGAAACCGCCGTTGGCGCGTGAGTTGGTCGGCTTATAGCCGATCGCGTACTGGCTCCGGATGTCTCCGGCGATGGTCCGGCTGATCGCGTCCACTTCATCGAGCGTCTTGGGGAAAAATGCAATGCCGCCCGTCCGCTGCGCGAGAATCTCCAACGCCCGTTTGGCCCGCTTGGGGTGTTCTTCCGCGCCCAAGATTCCGATGGCGTACACCGACGGACTGTTCTCTTCTTGCAAATCCTTCACCGCCTTCTCCAGGTTCTCGCTGCTGGCGTTGTCTTCGCCGTCGGTCACAACGAACAGCACTTTTTTTTCGAGCCGCGCATTCTTCTTCAAGTGATCTGCCGAAGCCATCACCGCATCGTAGAGCGCCGTGCCCCCGCGAGCGTCGATCTTCTCCAGGGCCTCTTTCAACTTGAGTAGGTCGTTGGTGAAATCCTGGTCGAGGTAGTACTCGTCGTTGAAATTGACGATGAAGACGTCGTCCCGGGGATTGCTGGAGCGCACCAGGTTCAGAGCCGCCTGGTTTACTTTGGTGCGTTTCTCGCGCATAGACCCGGAGTTGTCGATCACAATGCCCATCGCCACCGGAATATCCTCGTGGTGAAACGAGAGAATGTTCTGCGGCTTGCCGTCCTCGAACACGGTGAATGCATCGCGGCCAAGGTCCGTGACAATATGCTGGTGGTCGTCGATCACGCTCGCGTGCAGCAGAACTTCATCCACATCCTTGCGGAAGACGAAAACTCCCTGTTCGCTTTTGGGGTTCGGCTCCTGCTGCGCTGGTGCAGAACTGGCCGGAGTACCGGCCTGGGACGGACTTGACGACTGCGACGGGGCGGCTTGGGAATTGCCGGGAGCTTGGGAGCTGCGCGTGGCGGGTGCCGCTTGCGGACGGAGAGGAATCGCGTTGAGGACTACGAGCGCGAGGAGGAAAAGAAATTTCGTGGCCCTATTCGGCAGGTGCGTAATATCCCGTCCTGGCATACACGCGGAGCGGCGGCAGTCCTTTCGGTGGCAGCAGCTTCACTTTTATCTTACGCCATTTGCCGTCGCGCACGATTTTGCTGGGCCGGTACCCCAGAACGTATTGGTTGCGCAGTTCGATGCCGATCTTGGTGGCCACGTCGCCCAAGTCGTTGGGGTTGTCGATGGTGAAGGCGCGGCCTCCGGTCAGTTCGGTGATCTCACTGAGCAGTTCCGGTCCCAGCCGCTCTTCCTGCGTGGCAAAAAAGTGGTCGTAGATGCCGATGGCGTAGATCATCACATCGGCTTCCTTCACCACCGACTTGATCTCGTTTTCGGTGTAGCGGCTGTGATTGTCGCCGCCGTCGGAAATGATCAGCAGCGCTTTCTTGGCGTACTTGGCCTGCCGCATCTTGCTGACGCCCATGTAAATCGCGTCAAGCAGAGCAGTTCGGCGGCGAGGTACGGCGAACACCAGTTTGTTCTGGATCTCGTCGACGGAACTGGTGAAGTCGCTCACTTCTTCCGGTTCGTCGGAGAACGTGATCATGAAAAACTCGTCCAGGGGATTGGCGGTCTTGAAGAATTCCATGACCGCCTCTTTGGCGCGATCCATCTTGCTGGTCATGCTGCCGCTGGAATCGAAAATGACACCGAGCGATACAGGAGCATCTTCGCTGGAAAACGTCCGAATCTCCTGTTGCGCGTTGCCTTCGAACAACTGGAAATTTTCCTTCTCGAGTCCAGTGACCAGCCGATTCATAGGATCGGTAATGGTGACCGGAACCAGCACCAGGTCGACGTCCACTTTCAGCGGGCGCACACGCGCGCTCAACTTGGAATTCGTGCCGAGTAGATTCTGGCCGCCGTCGTTTTCCTTGGGAACTTCTTCCTTGGGGATATCCTTCGATTTCACCTCGTGCGGCACGATGTGAACGTCGTTCACGTCGGTCTGTGCGAAAGAAGCGACGGCGATAAGCACGAACGCGGCGAGGGCGAGAACGACTGGCAGACCCATGCAGGTCGGCAGGGAGCGCTTGCGAGAGGATTTATTGCGTATCGCCGCCGCAATCGGATCCCCAAGCAGATCCGCGCAGGTGTTACGGACTAGGGCCTTCGGGCAAGATGACCGGAACCCGTGATTCGGGCAGGCCATACGTACCTCTCTGCCGCGGATGTTAGCACAGCTTTCGCACGCGAGGGTCGGGTTTTTTGTCAAAAATCCGTCACAGGTTCCCGAAGTCGCACATTCATGTCATCGCCGCCGAAAGCGCCCACAGCGGGGCCAGCTTACAGGCTTCGGCGAGCCACGTCGCCGTCTTATAGCAACACCATCCTCTTACGCGCCATCTTGTTACAATCAGAGGTTTCCTATGGCCGACATTCTTCCCTTTCGCGCGTTTCGCTATGATCTTGCACGCGTAGCCGCCTCGCAAGTGGTTACCCAGCCCTACGATAAGATCACTCCCGCCATGCAGGATCGGTATTACGCCGCCAGCCCTTACAACCTCGTACGAATCATCCTGGGCCACCACGAGGCCGGAGACAATCAGGCGAGCAATGTGTACACCCGGGCGGCGGAGTACGGCCGCGCGTGGCGAAACGACGGAATTCTGCTGCAGGACGACGCTCCTTCGGTGTACGTCTACCGGCAAACGTTTTCGGCGCCTTCAGGAGCGAGTTCGGAGCGTCGCGGATTCATTGCCCTGGGCCGCGTGGAAGACTATTCGGCCAAGGTTGTGTTCCGCCACGAGCAGACACTTTCCAAGCCCAAGGCGGACAGGCTGGAACTCTTGCGCGCCACACGTGTGCATTACGAACAATTGTTTTTGTTGTATGAGGACTCGGGCGGGATCGAGGCGCTGCTCTCGCCGCAGGCTGCCGGCACTCCTGCAATTGACGTTGACGATGAATACGGCGTCGGGCATCGCGTGTGGAAAGTCTTCGACCCGGCCGTCATCATTTCGCTGCAAAAACAGATGGCTGACAAAAAGCTGGTGATCGCGGACGGTCATCACCGTTACGAGACGGCGCTCAACTATAGAAATGAATGCCGGGCAGCGGCCGGTAACTCAAATCCGCAGGCCCCGCATGAATTCGTCATGATGACCTTCGTCAACATGAACGATCCTGGCCTGCTGATTCTGCCCACACATCGCGTGGTGCATTCTCTGGAGTCATTTTGGGGGGAGGACTTTCGGAAATCCTGCTCGGAATTTTTCGAGATCGAAGAGACGAAAGCCTCGATCGAAGCCAACTGCGCCACCTCACTGCTTCGTGAGCCTGGCGGAGCGGGAACGGCTCTGCTGGCAGTCACGTCGAATCGCGCATTTGTGTTGCATTCTCCCAAAGCAGCGGCTTCGCAATTTCTGGCTGGACTCTCACCGCGACAGAAGTCTCTCGATGTCGTGCAGTTGCACAAAGTCATCCTCGAGGGAGTTCTGAAACTCTCGGAGGAATCCATTCGCAACCAGCGGAATCTGTCGTATCTGCGGGAAGCTTCCGAGGCTCTCGCCCAAGTTCGTAATGGATCAGCCAACATCGCGTTCCTGATGAATCCCTGCCCGGTGCAGCAGGTGCGTAACGTGGCCTTTGCCGGCGAAGTCATGCCGCAGAAATCCACCGATTTCTACCCCAAACTGCTGAGCGGTCTCACCGCCTATGCCCTGGATTAGCCGCACCCGCCGATCGCAGCTTGCCGCCGTACTGCTTCTGAGTTGTGCGTTTCTGGTTTCCGGGGCCGCGCCCGAGAAACACTTGTCTGTCTATTCCGTCGCCGCCAACTATTCGCTTCCGCTGGTCCCGCACGAGGGCCACGATTACGTCGGCCTGCTGGAACTGCTTGAACCTCTGGGCAGAGTCAGCGCGAAGTTCGACGGCCAGCGCTGGCGTCTGCGCTACAACAATGTGCAAGGCGAGTTCCAGGTGGGAAAAACCCGAGCGCGCCTGCAAGGCCGCGACGCCGACCTGGGCGGGACGTTCGTGATGCAGAACAATCGGGGTCTGGTTCCGCTGGCGTCGCTCACTTTCCTGCTTCCGCGTATTCTCGGCGGACCGGTCACGCTCCATGAGGCCTCGGGGCGTTTGTTCATCGGCAGCGCGGCGACGCATTTTACGGCGTCGCTTGCCGGAGAGAATCCGCCGCGCCTGGTTTTCAATTTCACAGCCCCTGTCAACCCCACGGTCGCAACGGAACCGGGTGCGCTGCGAATGACGTTCTCGCATGAGCCCGTGGTCGCCCCGGCGCTGCCCACTCTGACTTTCGGCAACAAATCCATCCCGTCCGCCAGCTACAGCGAGGGCAATGGAGTGGCGATCGTGACTGTGAACTCCACCATTCCAGTGATCGCCACGTTTACCAACGGCGGACGAAGCATCGTGATCACCCCGACATCCGCGGCTCCGAACTCCAACGTGGCGCAGAATGTGCCACAACCAGTACCCGCGGCCTCTGCCCCCGCAACGGCGCCCGCCCCATCGCCTGCGCCCGCGGCCAGCGCGCCATCCACGCCTCCGGTCGCGCGCCGATATTTTGCCGTGGTCGACGCCAGCCACGGCGGCGACGATCATGGCGAGACTCTCAGCTCGACGCTCGTGGAGAAAGATGTCACCGTCGCCCTGGCCCGCAGCCTGCGCCAGGAACTCGAGAGCCGCGGCATCACAACCCTGGTCTTGCGCGACTCCGACGCGAACCTGTCGCTCGACCAGCGCGCCGCGTTTGCCAACGCCGATCACGCCGCCATCTACATTGCATTGCACGCAGCTTCGCACGGGCGGGGCGTTCGCCTGTACACGGCGCTGCTGCCTTACGGCGAGGACGACAGCGGCCAGTTCCGTTCGTGGACGACTGCGCAGCATGGCTGGCTGCCTTTGAGCCTGAGCACGGCAACTGCCGTCGCTGCCGAATTGCAGAAGCGCCAGATTCCGGTTCGCACTCTCACCGCGCCGCTACGCCCGCTGAACAATGTCACGGGGGCGGCCATCGCAGTCGAAGTCGCGCCGCAAGGCTCGGACCTGTCGCAGCTAACCGCACCGGATTACCAGCAACTCGTGACCAGCGCCGTGGCCACGGCGATCGCCGCCGCAAAGAATCAACTCGGAGCCGCGCCGTGAGGACGACTACGTCAGGGATGGCGACCCAATTATGATTCCGCGTCAACTGTTGATCGCGATGGTTGTGCTGTTGCTCGCGGTGACCGGAATGAGCATCTACGCCTGGCGCATGCGTAAGACCGCGGCGACTTCCGTCGCGACGAACGACACCCGTCCCCTCGCGCCACCCGTGGCCGGCCCGACCGAGCGCGTGACTCTGTTCGTTGCCTTCGATGAGGACGGCAGCCTGCGGGCGGAGTCGGCGCAGATTCCCATGCCTTCCGGGCGCCAGCAGCGTGCGGAGGAATTGCTGCGGGCGCTGCTGTCGATCTACCTCGACAAGAACTCACCCCACGTTCTTGGTTCGGGCGCCGACGTGCGCAGCGTGTTTCTGGTCGACCCCGGCGTGGCCGTGATCGACGTGAACGCCGCCTTCGCCGACACGCACCGTTCCGGCGTTCTGGTCGAAGAACTCACGGTCGCGTCGCTCATTCACACCATTTCAGTCAACACGCCGGGCGTCTTGAAGGTGAAGATTCTGGTGGACGGCAGGCAGCGCGAGACGCTCGCCGGCCACGCCGATGTTTCCGATTTCTACGACGTGACCGCGCTGAACCAGCTGGCGGCGCAGCTGCAGTCGGGACAATAGATAGCCGCACTCCTTGTCATTTCGACCCCGAGCGAAGCGAAAGGGGAGAAACCTGCTGTGTGCCTGAGGCGGCAAAACAGCAGGTTCCTCGTCGCGTCGCTCCTCGGAATGACAAATTGGATAGTTACGACGATTTTTCCAGCGCCTCGATCTCGAGCTTGGCCCGCTCCAGAATTTCGCGCAGCTTGTTAATCTTGCCCGAGTCGTTATAGTGGCGCGAGGCGACTCGAAGGGCGACTTTCATCACAGCCGCCGCCGGGCGAGCCATTTCGACACCTTCCGGCCCAAATACCCAGCTGCCCGCTTCCTGGGCGCGAAACCAGATTCGCTTGACCGTTTCGGCTTCGCGCTGCAGTTCAGCCTTGCCCGCGTCAGTGAGCGAGTACTTCCGTTTTCCCTCCGACTGATCCGACGTGACCAGGCCTTCGTCTTCCAGTTGCTGCAGCGCAGGGTAAACGGCTCCGGCGCTGGCTTTGTAAACGCCGCTCGACTTCGATTCCAGCTCTTTCATCAGTTCGTAGCCATGCTTGGGGCCGCTTTCGAGCAGGGAGAGTAGCGCCAGGCGAATTTCGCCCGGGCCAAAGAACCTTCCCCAGCGGCCTCCGCGGCCCCAGGGAAATGCTGCGCCCACAAACGGCGTAGACAATCGACCACCCCACCAACTTCCACATCTTCCGTACATTGTTTCGAACTCCTTTTCTTTCGATCCTTCGTTAAATATATCTAACGATATATCTACTGTCAATAGTTGGATTCCCTTTCTTCTCATTGCGTTACAATCCGAGGTCATGTTCTATCGCTCGGATAATCGCTCTCCGGACCAGCTCCGTCCCGTCACTATCACGCCGGGGTTTATCTCTACGGCCGAAGGCTCGGTGCTCATTGAAGTGGGCAACACGCGGGTGATCTGCACGGCCTCGATCGAAGAAGCCGTGCCCCAATTTCTGCGCAACTCCGGCAAAGGATGGATCTCGAGCGAGTACAGCATGCTGCCGCGCTCCACGCTGACCCGCACGCCGCGCGAGGTCGCGAAAGGCCGGCCGAGCGGACGGACGCACGAGATCCAGCGCCTGATCGGGCGCAGCCTGCGCGCCGTCACCGATCTGGCGCGCCTCGGCGAGCGCACCATCTGGATTGATTGCGACGTGATTCAGGCCGACGGCGGCACGCGCACGGCCTCGATCACAGGCGCGTTCGTCGCGCTCGGGCTGGCGCTCGAAAAATTAGTAGAAGCGGGAACGCTGACCTCGGTCCCGTTGAAGGATTTCGTGGCCGCCGTGAGCGTGGGAATTGTGGACGGCGAGATTCTGCTCGATCTCTGCTACGAAGAAGACTCGCGCGCCGATGTAGACATGAACTTCGTCATGACCGCCGGCCACAAGATGGTCGAAGTGCAGGCCACGGCCGAGCATCAGGTCTTCGACGAGCAGCAGTTGGCGAAAATGCTGGCGCTGGCTCGGCAGGGCGTGCAGCAGTTGATCGCCAAGCAGCAGGCGGTGCTGAGCGGGATGACGCTGAGGCAGTAAGGAAGTTCGACTCGATGAGCGCTGCGGCTTCCAGCGTTCCCATTTTGGGCTCATGTTGGATCGGGAATCAGCAGCGGTTTACCCCGTTAGAACTCGCTAAGAAACCTTTACTCCTGCGCCCACCCCCGCTACCCTGAAACCAGCGATAGGCATTGCGAGTCCAGGTATCTGACACGAGCTGGACCATTGCGCCGCTCCCCAACCAATCGCCTGGACGTTCGCAATCGCCATTCGCAATCGTTCTTCGTGGTCGCCGTGAGCTAGTAGTCGCCGTACGAAATCGGGCTGCCCGCGAATACGCGCCAGTGATCGCTCGCGGGCAACTCTGCGAATTCAGGCCAGCCTTGCAGGCCAGCTTCGGAGATTTGCATGATTGACCGCCGGCACGAACCCCGCTTCGACACTGATGTAGAGCTCGTCGTGTGGGGAGTTGATACTCACGGCGAGTGCTTTATGCAGCCAGCGCGCGCTCGCGACATCAGTCTGAGCGGAGCTCTTCTGTCTGGAATCGACACAGATCTGCAGTCCGGCGATCTGGTGGGCATTCTCTACGCCGGAAAAAAGGCACGCTTCCGTGTCGTCTGGGTGCGCTATGACGGAGCCGGCGACAGGCTGCAGGTTGCGGTTCACCGCGTTGCCGCCGATAACTGCCCGTGGCTGGATCTGGTGTCGGAGGCAGCGCCGCCCGGGCCGACACTGGCCAAAGCGCAGGCAGACGCGGAGGCTCCGTAACTTCCAGCGCGACCACGCCCGGCTCGCCGAAATGCTGAGTCCTCTCCCCTACGCGACCCACACCGTCTTCGCGTTTAAGAACTCCCGCATCCCGACTGCGCTCAGCTCCCGCCCATGGCCTGAGGCCTTCACCCCTCCGAAGGGAATGCGCGGATCTGACGCGACCATTTTATTGACGAACACCATCCCCGCATCGATTTCGTTGATGAAGCGCTCGCGCTCTTTCTCGTCGTTCGTCCACACGCTGGCGCCGAGGCCGAAGCGGACGTCGTTGGCGATGCGGATCGCTTCATCCTGATCTTTCACCCGGAAAATCGAGGCCACCGGGCCAAAGAATTCCTCCCCATACGCCGGCGAGTTCTTCGGTATATTCGTCAACACCGTCGGCGCGTAGTAATTCCCCGGACGCCCGAGAGGATGCCCGCCGGTCAGCAGCTTGGCTCCGGCTTTCACGCTCTTTTGCACGTCAGCATCGAGGTCTTTCACGGCATCGGGCGTGGAGAGCGGTCCCAGTTCGGTTTTCTCGTCGAATGGATCTCCCACCTTCAGGTTCTGCATTTTCGCCACAAA
>Ga0187770_10000222_pt1 | contig 27905 bp, 17 predicted proteins | sample 0116_SJ02_MP02_2_FD_133154 | JGI IMG/M metagenome (GOLD analysis project Ga0187770, IMG submission 133154) | Tropical peat soil microbial communities from peatlands in Department of Meta, Colombia - 0116_SJ02_MP02_20_MG | ecosystem: Environmental > Terrestrial > Soil > Wetlands > Peat | place...
ATGTTCCTTCAGGAACACTGTGCAGATCTCGCGCATCCCTTTATCTGCAAGGGCCTGCGTCGAAAATCAGGGCACGATCACGGCCGCGCCATCCACCGAGTCGTTCTTTACCGCGATCAGGGCCTCGTTCGCTTGATCGAGCGGAAACACGGTAACCCTTGGCCTCAAACCAATCTCAGCCGCCAGCGCGAGAAAGTCGTGTGCATCGGCGCGAGTCATGTTGGCCACGCTGCGCAGCTGGCGCTCGCCCCACAGCAAGCGGTCGTAGTCGAACTGAGGCATGCGATCGAGATGAATGGCATTGATCGCAACCACGCCGCCTTTGCGCAGGCCGGCGAGCGCAGCCACCACGACGTCTCCACTCGGAGCAAAGGTGACCGCGCGATCCAGTTGCACCGGCGGCTGCTCGGTCTCACTTCCTACCCACGTTGCGCCCAGCGACGCCGCGAGATCGCGATGCGACTTGCCACGCGTGGACACATACACCTCACATTTCCACGCCTGCAAAACTGCGATGGCCAGATGTGCTGACGCGCCGAAGCCAAACAATCCCACGCGCTCGCCCGGTTTGACACCGGCTACGCGCAGGCTGCGAAAGCCAATAATACCTGCACAAAGCAGAGGAGCCGCGTGCTGATCGTCAAGCTCTTTCGGCAATGGGAAGACAAAATCCGCGCGCGCCACAGCGTATTCCGCGTAGCCGCCGGGCACGGAATAGCCGGTGAAGGTGGGCGAGTCGCAAAGATTCTCTTCGCCGCGCTTGCAGTAAGGGCACGTGCCGTCCGTGCCTCCGAGCCACGAGACGCCCACGCGCGTGCCCACAGGAAGTTCCCCCGTCGCGCCTTTGACCACCTCGCCCACGATCTGGTGGCCGGGCGTCATGCGGGAATGCTGTGGCGGCAGTTCGCCTTCGACAATGTGCAGATCGGTGCGGCAGACGCCGCAGGCGCGCACGCGGAGCAGAACTTGTCCCGGGGCGGGCTGCGGATCAAAGACATCTACGATCTGCAACGGGCGTTGCGCAACCGGCTGCGGAGTGATGAGAACGGCAGCTTTCATGGCAGTGAGCTCTGCCATATATGATGCCAAACGAACCCGCACAGAGCGCAGTTCGAGACTGGAAGCGCCCCAGTCAGGCCGGCTTGGCTAATTCTTAGGCCCTGGGACCGGTTTTAACTCCATCATTCGCACTTCGAATGGTTTCAGATGAAAAGTCGTTTCTGGTTGCAGAAACATTCCGACTACCTTGAAGTCACCCTCTTTCCAGGGGCTACTGACATCGAATGTTGACACTGCTCCGGCGGGTAGTTCCAACAACGCCGAAATGTTGCCGGTGAAATCCTGCGGACGGTCGCTGGGGTTGCGGAGTGTGATGATTGCCTTCGCGGGCGACCACGCCGCCCAGCCGTAGACTTCCAGCCGCGCGGGATCACCGCCGACCCAGTGCGAGTCCTTGAGCACCTGCGCATTCGCGCGCGACCACTTCGCGGCTTCGGCCAGAACGTCCCAGTCCTGCAGTGAGAGCAGCGAGGGCGTGATGTACATCTCCTGCAATTGCGTGCCGGTCGCAAAGTACGAGTGCACTTCGTCTGCAAAATCATGCGTGGGATCGTCGCCCAGGCGCTGGGCGTGGCGGGCGTAGATCATGCCGTGCAGCATCACCGAATTCAACGGGAAGAGTGGACCGTCTTCGACGACATGGCGGTAGAGATCCGAGTCTCGGTAAGTGATCCAGCGCTGGCGGTTCGAGCCGACGCCTGCGAAGCTGTGGTCGTCACCGCCGCGCCAGATGGAATCGGCGTAGAGCAGCCAGAAGGGCGAGGGGTAGGTTCCGGTCGTGAGGTTGATATAGACGTCTGGTTTCTTCGCGCGCAGCGTGCCGATCAGATGAATGGCAGCGTCGAAGTCGCTGTCGAATTCGCTGCCCTTGATGACTTCGTTGGCGTTGCCCGTGCCGTCGAACTTGAACTGGTTGATGCCGTACTTGTCGATCAGGTCGAGGCAGGTGTCGCGGAAGTAGCGATAGTAGTTGCGGCCTGACAAAGCGAATCCGCCTTCGTTGGTTTCGAAGCCTTGCGGGCGCGCCGCGGCGAGGCGTTGCTCCTTGGGCTTGTCGTAACCGCCCCAGGGTGAAAGCCAGATACCAGGCGCGGCGCCATATCGGGCAGCCACTTCAGCCACTTTGGTCAGGCCATTAGGAAAGCCGGGATTGAACTTCCACAAAGTGGTGGGATCGTCCCAGCCATCATCGAAGAGAAAGCTGTCGAGCTTTACGCCGCGTTGCTTCGTCAGTTGCTCGCCGAAGGCCTGCACCACCGCCAGCGCACCCAGTTCGTTGTAGCGATCGAAGTAGCCAAGGTCGTACCACGAGTTGTAGTGCAAGAAGGTGCGGTAGGGATGGGCGCGTTCGAGTTCCACATAATTCAGGAAATCGCGGCGAGTCTGGCCGCGATGAGTCACACCGAAGACAGACGAGTAGGTGACGCTCTGACCGGGTTGCAGGGGGAGTTCGCGCGAGAGCCAGCAGGAGGCGTGCTCGCCGCGATCGACGCGGCAGTCTGATAACGGATGCTCGAAGCCGAAGAACCACTCCCACGCGGTGACGGGCGATCCCTTCACCTGGCCCGAAACTTGTGCCCCTGGCACGGTCAGATCGATGAGAACAATTTGCGCGAGTGGGAAAGGCTGTTGCACGGCGTGAATGGTCAGTTCCTGACGAATGTAGTTGGCGTCGTCGTGCAGAATGGCTTTCCAAGTGAGGTGCAACTTGGTGGAGGCGTCTTCGAGTTCGACGCGAATCTGGCGCCCGGGCATGTGATCGGCGGACCTGGGCGAGCCGGCTGCGACAGGGATCTCCTCGAGCACAGGCTCTCCGACAATTTTGAAGTCGGTCGAATCGAGGACTGGCCCTTCGCGCGGCACGAGTTTGAAGAGGGTCGCCAGCGGCACGCCGGTTCCGGTCAATTCATTCGTGAGACCGCGCGGACGAAGCGTCCCCTCGCGAACGGACCAACTGGCGGAGATTTCATCGTTGATCAGAAAGAGATTTTCGCCCTGGCGCAGCGCCTGCACGGAGGAAACAGGTGACGCGGCGGCAGCGATCGACGGTTGGCCGTGAAGAGCGGCGAGGGCAAGAAGTAGGGAGACAAGCAGTGGTGAAGTATGGTGTGGTGACATTACTATGAAGCCTCGGTTTGAGTGTTGCCTCTTTCGCCCGTCGGAAGGCTTTTGTTCTACGCACTCTACTACCCACGGCTTGCGCCGTGGGCAATATTCTCGCGTGTCTTTGCGAAACACCGGTGCCGTACCCTTCGACGCGCTTCGCTTGCTCAGGGCAGGCTCTGCGGGACTCGTCCCTCTTCCCCATTCTTACCGGGCACTGCCGCGCCGGGCTTTCACCTCTCGGCGCTTCACGGCTGGAATGGGGCGCCGCAAATCACAGCATCCCCGGCCAAAATCCCATACAGCTGAATGCTTAGGAACCCGTGTTCGGGGCTTTCCCACGCCGCCGTTTCGTGGCTGGAATCGGACACCGTATCCGGCCTGGAGCTGACCGTCCTTGCCGGTGTTTCATTTTGGCTGCGATTTGACTTGACATTCAGTGTAAACGAAAGTAATAGTGTTGAGTCGTAATAATATGAAAGCCGCTGCAGGGAGGCGGATATGCGTGTCTCCGGTCGTTCTCGGCGCTGGTTGATTCTTGCTCTGGCGGGTATTTTCGCGGGCGTTGCGGCCTGGGGGCAGGCTGCGTACGAGGCACAGGTTCGCGGCACAGTGAGCGACCAGAGCGGCGCTCTAGTTGCCAGCGCCAGCATCACCATCACCAACAACGCCACCAACATTTCTCAGGTGGCGCACACGGACGATCATGGGCAGTACTTCTTCGTCGGGCTGCGTCCCGCCGCGTACACCATCAAGGCGGAGAGCAAGGGATTCAGAGTCTCCGAAAAAACGAATGTCGTGCTGCAGGTGGACCAGCAGACCACCGTGGATTTCGTGCTGCACCCGTTGGCGGTCAGCGAAACGATGGAAGTGACCGAAACCGCTCCCCTGCTCGATACCGAAAGCGCGACCCTGGGGACGGACATCAGCAGTCAGTCCATCAAAGAACTGCCTCTCATAAACCGCAGTTTTTTCGGGCTGACCTTCCTGGCCGCGGGCGTGACTGAAGTGAGCGGGGCGGGCACCAGCGATAACTATCCGGCGGGAACCAACTTCACTTCCAACGGGCAGCGCAACGCGACGGCCGAAATACGGCTGGACGGGTCCTTGCTGAGCGCTCCGGAGCAGGGCGAGGGAGGGAACTCCAACGTTTATTACGAGCCGCTGGTCGAGGGCCTGCAAGAGATGAAGGTGCAGAACAACAGTTTCTCGGCTGAGTTCGGCAACAACGGCGGCACTGTCGTCAACATGGCCATGAAGAGCGGAACGAATGCTTTTCACGGCAGCGGCTGGTACTTTCTGCAGCGGCCACAGATGGACGCGCGTGATTTTTTCAATCCCAAGTATTTTGTGGGCAGCACCGTGATCAACCCCAAACCGGACAGCCGGCGCGACCAGGGTGGATTCTCGGTGGGAGGTCCCATCAAGAAGGACCGCACTTTCTTTTTTGTCGACTTTGAGAAAGTTCGAAGCTCCACTGCGTCGAGCGGGGTAGCGACCGTACCGACGGCGTTGGAGAGGACGGGCAACTTCTCGCAAGATACGAATCCGGCTACCGGCCTGCCGCAGACCATTTATGATCCGACGCAGCCTCTTTTTCCCTGTCCGCCGCCGGCACTACCCGGCACGATGTGCCGAACGCCGGTGCAGAACGGAGGAATCATTCCGCTGGGCGAACAGAATCCCATAGGAATGGCCGTTCTCAATCTCTACCCGCAGCCGAGCAACCTTAACGAGTTCAATAACTACAACTGGACGGTTACAACGAATGCGCCGGACTATCAGTTCGATATCAAGGTAGACCACCAGCTCAACGACAGGCACCGTCTAAGCGCCCGCTACAGCCGGGGTTGGAGCAACTTTACGACTCCGCTCAACATGGGCGATAACTTCGATAACGATGGAATCCAGAGCGGTGTGACGGTAGCGCAAAACGCGTCCCTGGAGTACACGTGGACGGTCAATCCGCGAATCGTCTGGACCAACCACATCGCGCTCGACCGGGTGCACGAACTGTCGGTTCCGGCTATTCCCACAATATCGAGTTTCAATGCCTCGCTGCCGAGCGGCACACAGCCACTCGCGTCGATATTCGAGCAAGCCAACGGCATCGACAAGATGCCCACGTTTGTGATGCAGGGCAACCTGCCCTGGACCGATCTCTACGACCAGTGCTGCATTAACACGACGTTCGCTCATACCCTGGTCAGCTACTCGTCGCAACTGGTGATTTCGCGGGGAGTGCATCTGATCAAAATCGGCGGCGAGCAGAGAATCTTCTACAACAATTTCTGGCAGCCGAACTATCCTACCGGCCTGTTGACTTTTACCGATGACGTCACCTCGCAGACTCCGGACAGCAATTTTGATCTATCCGGGAACACCGCGGGCAACCCTTATGCGAGTCTGGCGTTTGGTTACGGCGACAATATCAACGCCACCAGTCAGCTGGTCGTAACGCCATCGGTGGCGAACCGGTCGCTGGAAACAGGGTTTTACTTCCAGGATGACTGGAAGGTCAATTCGAAGCTGACGGTCAATCTGGGCATCCGGTATCAATGGAGTTCCCCGTACACCTCGCGTGGCAACCGGATCGAATTCAGCAACTTTAGCGCCGACAGTGGTGTGAATATTCCCTTAAATTTCGTTCCGGCAAGTGCCCCTTCGGGCACTCTCAGTACACAAGCAACTCTCCAGTCTGTGGGGTTGAATTTTCCGGCGTCCCAGGAATTGCTGGGCACGACGCAGTTTCCGACTTCGAGCATGCGAACGATTCCAACTTATCGCAAAGATGTTGGACCGAGGATGGGTTTCTCCTACCAGTTCGATCCGCAAACGGTGGTCCGCGGCGGGGCGGGGATCTATTTCGGGATGAGCCCGGCGACGAACTTCCAGTATCCGGGGTCGGCATTCCGCAAAACCGCGAACCTGTTCTTTACCAACGACAACTTTGCGACGCAATCCGCAACACTGGAGAATCCGTTCCCGGCCGGGTATACGGGTCCGCAGGGGACGCAGTATGGCCAATTCGCGAACTGGGGCTACCCGAACCCGAACGACTTGGGGACGACCGCGGCGCGAGACGCCGAACTGTACCAGTGGAATCTGGGCATTCAGCGGCTGCTGCCGAGCCAGATTGTGCTGGGGGTCGACTATTCCGCCAACAGAAGCACACATTTGCCGTGGTCGGGGACGAACAACCGGGACTTCATCCCATCAGCCCTGCTGGCGCAGATTTCAGCGGTAGTGACGCCCACGGATTCGAGTTGCCAGGCCGACAACTGCGTGAGTAGCTTCCTCCAAACGCAAGTGGGCAATCCGTTTTATCCCCTGTTCAATACACCTTGCACCTCGACCCCTTCTAATCCCTGCTTCAACGAGCCTAATTCGAACTACGGAAATTCGACCCTTCCATTGTCGTATCTGCTGAGTTCGTACCCGCAATTCGCGCAAGACTTTGAAGGCCTGATGATCGAGGAAGCCAGTTCCTGGTACAACGCGGTGCAGATTCGCTTCCAGAAGCGGACGACGCATCATGTCAGCTTTGAAGGCAGTTATACGATCGCGAAGGCGACCGACGATTCTTCGGCCGGCAGAAATAACTGGGTAGGAGCGCTGGGCCTCGGCCTGCCGCAACAACTGGACCGCCTGTCTGCCGAACACAGTATCGGAGCCAACGACACGCCACAGCGGCTGGCGGCTGCGGTGGTTGTGGACGTGCCGGTGGGCCGCAATCAGTGGATTGGCGGCAATATGAACCGCGTGGTGGATGGCGTCATTGGAGGGTGGTCGATTTCGACTCTGATCACCGAACAATCGGGGCAACCGATGAACATCGGATTGGCAACCGCGCGCTTGGCCAATGGCAGCCAGCGTCCGGATGTAGTGTGCCCGCAACTGAAGAGCGGGATCAGCATGCACAAGGTGGCCCTGGACTGGCAGAATGCGGGGAACGATTCGACCGTTTTCTTCAACCCGAGCTGCTTCGCTGACCCGGGCGACCAGAATCCGGGCAATGCTCCCCGCTACTTTTCGGGGCTGCGCGTCGACGGCATCCATAACATGGATCTGAATCTTTACAAGTCGTTTGTGCCCAAGGAAGGGACGCGGTTGGAGTTGCGCGCGGAGATCTTTAACGCGCTGAACCATCCGCGTTTCGCACAGCCGAACTCGGGCGTCGGCAGTACGAGCGCGCCGAATCCCTTCTTCGGCACCATCACAAGCGATAGCGTCAACGGAACTGTTCTTCAAATCCCGCGGTTCTTCCAGTTTGGGTTGCGGTTTGAGTTCTAAGGCCGGTCGGTGGTAGTGCAGTTTCCTGCGGCGCGCTGAGGAAGCGAGCCGGACACAGCGTAAGATGCAACGACGATCCTTCCTGAAGGCTGGCGGAGCCGTTACGCTGGCGGCGAGGCTTGGGCCCAGGCCGCTGCTGGCGCAGATTCCTCCGCACAATTTTGACAAGTACGATTTCGGCTGCGGCCCGGCGGTCGCGGACCGTTTGTATCAGGGACCGTTCTCCGCCGACGACTACCCTAGCTGGGCGGTCGTTATGGCGCTGACGGCGTCGCGTGAAGTGGTGCCGAACTACGGCATGGGGCTGGTCACATATGTCTGCGACGAAGTCGGGCCACCGCGGAAGGAAGGCGAGACGCTGGCGCAGTCGATCGAGAACCTGGTGAAGGTTCCGCTGGGCACGAAGTTGTATTTGCGAGTGAACTGGAAAGACGTGCAGCAGCGGCCGGGCAGGCTCGATCTTTGCGAGCACTGGAAGCTGACGTTTGACCTGGCGCGGAGGTATCAGAAGCGGATCGGCTTCCGCGTGATGATGAGCAATCCGGATACTCCAGACGCGACTGCCCTTCCCGATTTTCTGGCGCCGAAGATTCCGATGGTCAAGATGGGCAACTGGCAGGGCCGCACGCGGTATGAACCGCGCTACGATCATCCGGAGTTTCAGGCAGCGTTTCGCGAGCTGGTGGATTTGCTGGCGGATTCCTACGACGGGCATCCTGACGTTGAGTATGTAGATACGTTTATGTACGGATTCTGGGGGGAGGGCCACACTTGGCCGTTCGAGAAGAATCCGTTTCCGGATAATGTCACTGCCGAGAACACGTTCGTCAGCATGTTTCAGCATCAGGTGGAACGATGGAAGAAAACACCGCTCACGACCAACACACAGCCCGACTTCAGCAAAGTGGGAAATTCGGAATTGCTCGACCGCACCGTGCGGAGTGGGAACTGGCTGCGCACCGACACGATTTTCATCGAGAACGAGCAGATCGAGGAGTTAAGCAACCGGCCACCGTGGATCGGAGTGACGGTGGAAGTCGGAATGTCGGACGGGTCGCCGAAGAGCCTGAAGCCGGACGAAGGCGTCACGTACACCGATAACGTGATCCAGCATGTACGGGACGTTGGCGCCTGTTACTTCTCGCTGTGGAACTGGCACCGCATCCAGGCCGATCGCATTCTCAATTACTACCACCAGTTCCCCGACGCGATCGACGGACTGGCGCGGCAGAACGGCTACCGGGTGCGGCCGTCGTGGGTGTGGACGTATGAAGAGGGCGGCTATCCGGGATTGATTATCGGTTTCGTCAACGACGGAATCGCGGCGGTTCCGGGAGTGCTGCGACTGACGGTGACGAGTGAAGACGGAAAAGTGAATGTCGGCGGATGTCTGGACGCGGGGTATCCGCTGCCGGGGAAGGTGCGGCAGGCGAGGTTTCAGCTGCCAAAAGGAACGAATTGGAAGGGCCTGCGGCTCAAGGCTGAAATTGAAGTGAAGGGGCAGCGGCATCCCGTGCGCTGGGCATGCCGGCAAAAGCTGAACGAGGATGGCAGCCTGACGCTACGCCAGACGGTTGGGCTGGGGCAAGAGGACGAGACGGGCGGCGTGCCGGCAACGGGCGGATAGCAGACCCCGAACTTATCTCACACGTAAGGGATGTCATGAAAAGACAGCACGGGTTCCCAATTTTCTTTCCGTTATTGTGCGCGCTGGCTTTGGTGGCCGCACCGAATTCTGAAAAGCAGTACGGGGACAACCAGAACTGGATCAACTATGTTCGGATCGGGGCATATGGGCTCAGGGGCGGGGACGCTGAGAAGATCGTGCGCAATGCACAAGAAAGCCACGTCTTCGGCATCGAAGTGGACAACGACATTGAAGGGCGCTACGAGAGCTTCCTGCATCCGGAAGAAAAGTTGAAGGCGATTCATGAGGTCGCCGAAGAGGCGCATCGCGCGGGGAACTATGCGTTTGTCTACATCGCGGGGACGGAATGCATCACGGCGCACGCCGATCAGACGCCGCACACGCTGTTCAAGGATCATCCTGACTGGCTGCAGCGCGACATCAACGGGAAGCCTGCGATTTTCGGGGGCGGAACCGCGTTCTGGATCGCACCCGGCGATGAGGATGTCTGGGTGAGCCCTCACGCTCCCGAGTGGCGGAAGATTTACATGGAGCATGTTCGCCAGATTGCCGCTACGGGAATCGACGGCATTTACGTGGACATCCCGTACTGGATGACGCATTTCGAAGGGTGGGAGAACACGTGGGCGAGCTTCGACGACTACACGGTCGCGGCGTTCAAAGAGAAGACGGGATTGGACGCGAAGCATGACTTGAAGCTGGGAGATTTCTCCGACGCGGCGTTTCGCAAGTGGGTGGAGTTTCGGATTGAGACGTTGACCGATTTCATGGGCGAGATCGACCGCAATGCGAAGTCGGTGAATCCCAAGATCAAGACGATACCGGAGATTTATCCGGGGATCGAGGAAGAAGCGGTGCGCGTGGGCGCGGACGTCTACAGTCTGTATGGGGTGGTGGACGCAATAGCGCATGAATATGAATTCGGCGGCGGCGACCACATGGCTTCATCGCGCACGCCACTCGACTGGTTCCGCTATCAGGTGGGCATGCATTCGTTTCGCGCCTTCGCGCAAGGCCCGTTCGGGCAAGATAGGGCGACGTGGATTCTGAACTATTCCTGGGACGGCGACAAGAAAGTGGACAAGCGCGAAGCGATGATGAACCTGGCGATGTCGCAGATCATGGCGGGAGCCAATTTCTGGGATGCGCCGGGGCACTCGATGGCCGGCTCGAACGATCTCGAGACACGAAAGAAGATTTTTTTGTGGATTGCGGCGCATGAGAAGACGTTTTATCTGCCGCGCTCGCCGGTTGATCCGATTGGAGTTTATTTTTCGCCGCAGACGCGGAATTTTGCAGCGGACGAGTTCATCGCGTCGTATCGAGGAATCCTGATTCTGCTGATGCAAAAGCATCTCGAATTTCAGATCGTTACGCCGCGGACGCTGGCGGATTTTCGTGGCCAGACCCTGGTCTTGCCTGACGTGCGCGAACTCGGGGAGATTGAGAAGAATTGGCTGCGGGATTTCGTAGGGCAAGGAAAGAGACTGGTGATCACGGGGACGGACGCGACGGGAATCGGCAATCTGCAGAATGTAATTCGCTTCTCAGACTGTCCGGGCAAGGCGTACAACCACGCGCTGGAAAAGGATTTCGAGCGCGCGTCGCCGGACTCGCAGCAGAACTTCTTCGACAGCCTGCAAGGCGGAGATGCGTTGCGGATTAAAGCGGGCACGGCAGTGGCAACATCGATCGCGCGCACACCGGAGGGCATTCATTGCTTCTTCGCTAATTTTGCCGGTCTCCGCGGAGGGTCGAATCCCGTGCAGACGCCGCAGACGGACGTGACGGTGACCATCCGCTCAAAGTTTGCGGGCAAGGGATTTTTTCTTCCGTATCTCGGCGAGACACAGGCGATTGAAGGCAGCCGCCGCGGTGACCTGGTCACCTTTGCGCTTCCTCCCATCACGAAGGGCGCCGTTTTCTGGTATGGATCGGATTCGAAATAAACGGTTTGCTCCGCTTGCTACCTCTTTTCCCTTCTTCAGTCTTTTTTCAGGCGAAAACGCGACAATGAAAGGAGGCCGGTCGTGGGAAAATAGAAATCAACCTCCAAGATGGGATCTGACTCCATGAATTCGCAAAGCAAGACATTGCGGCTGATAGCCGTCCTTATCGCGCTTCTCGCACTGCCCTTTCTCTCCAGCTGCAGCAAAAAGTCGCACGCACAGACTTCGAACCCGGCCGATTTGCAACTCGACTTAAAGACTCCGTTTCGCTTTGTGGCCTACGGAGACACGCGCTTTCACGATCCCAGGGACACCGAAGCCGCGAACCCTCCGGTGCGGGTTGCATTGGTAAAGGCGATTGCCGAAGCCAATCCGGCGTTTATCTGTTTCACCGGCGACATTGTTTATAACGGCTACGACACCGATGACTGGAAGGTGTGGGACAGCGAAACCAGTGTTTGGCGCGAGAAGAAAATTCCGGTTTATCCGGCGCTCGGCAACCACGATCTGCACGGCAAGGAAGAAACTGCGCTGAGCAATTATTTCCAGCGTTTCCCCGATTTGAAGAACAGCCGTTACTACTCCGTGCGCGCGGCCAATACGCTGATTCTGGTGCTGGACAGTTCGATGGATGAAACCACCGGCCCGCAGGGCAAATGGCTGGCCGACAAACTCGAACATGTTCCCGGGGATGTGGATTTTGTTTTTGTCATGCTGCATCATCCGCCTTACACCAGCTCTTCCGACACAAAGCTGTTTGGCGGCGGACACTCGGCGCGACATACAGAACAAGCGATGGCGAAGATGCTGGAAGAGCGGCAGGCCCATGTGCGCTATCGGATCGTGGTCTTCTCCGGCCACGTTCATAACTATGAGCGCCATGAGCACGGCGGGGTAACTTATTTTGTGAGCGGGGGCGGAGCGGCGCACGCGTATCCGATCGAGCGCGCGGCGGACGATCCGTTCAAGAGCAAGGACATCAACTATCACTATCTGATGATCGAGGTCGATCACCAGCAGCTCAAGATCACTATGAATCGCGTGGAGCTGACCAGCGGCAAGGCAGTATGGACACAGCCCGACGCCGTCAGCATTGGGGTGCCGGCTGCGGCTCAGGCGGCAGCACGCTGAGTAAACTCGGTGCTAGGCAGTCTGGCAGGCACCTTCACACCGATTCTTTCCCCACACAACTCCCAGCGCGTGCAGGATGAGAGTGTCGGTGAGGGTTAGTTTATCGGGATCCAGGACGGCACCGTAGGCATACTGCACGAGCGCATCGCAGGTGATGCACCAGCGCTCGTGCCGCACGGTCCCGCCACAGTGTTCGCAGGCGGCTTTGCCGGCGTATGGATTGCTGTGATACCAGCTGGCTGCGGGATTGGCGAACATGCTGCACCTCCGTGAGCTTCGACGAGTGAGCTTCAGCGAATTCCCCGCAGCCGAACCGGACAGCTCGGTGGAACTTCCCTTGCATTGCAGCTTAGTTGGATGCGGCTTGAACCTCCATTCTGAGTGTCACGATCATGTGTGACTGGAATCACAGACACTTCTTGCCGACTGTCAGTCGAATCTTGACTCGTTCTTTTGTGATTCTGATCACGGGACAACTTTCGCGCGTCTGCTAAGTTAGATGACCCCCATCCTCTGCGATGTGCAATCGAATGCATAAAGTCAGTCTGGCTCTCTTTCTTTCAGCGATCGCATTGCCCTCGCTGTTCGCGCAGGTCACCCGCGTGGAAGGCATCTTGCGCGACCCCACTGGCGCCGTCATTGCCACCGGGGAGGTGGTCGTCCGGGCAGGCTCGTTTCAGGCCTCGGCCAAAACTGATGCGCGCGGGCATTTCATTTTTTCAGCTGTGCCTGCGGTCCCAGGAACGGTCGAGGCTCGCGCTGCGGGGTTCAGCAACGCGCGTCAGAATTGGAGCGCTGGATCTTCGGGCACTGTGAGCCTGGAGATCGTGCTGCAGCCTGCTTCCGCGGGCGAGCAGGTGACCGTCTCAGCGTCGCGCACGGAAATGCGACTGTCTGAAACTCCGGGCAGCACCGTCCTGCTCTCCACTACCGACATGGCGGCGACGCCGGCCGTGCGGATTGACGACACGTTGCGCCAGGTTCCTGGATTCTCGCTGTTCCGCCGCTCCGACAGCCGCACCGCGAATGCTTCGAATCAAGGAGTGTCGTTGCGCGGACTGGGCGGAACAGCCTCCAGCCGTGCCGTGGTGCTTGAGGATGGTCTGCCGCTGGTGGACGCTTTCGGCGGGTGGGTTTATTGGGATCGCGTGGTGCGGGAAGAACTTTCGAGCCTCGAAGTTTTCCGCGGCGGCGCGTCCAATCTTTACGGCAGCGACGCTCTCGGCGGAGTCGTGCAATTCATCAGTCGCCAGCCGGAGGAACCGGTGCTCGCCCTGGAGACGACTTACGGCAACGAGCAAACTCCCGATCTCTCGTTTTGGACCGGAACGCGAACCGGCCCTTGGGACCTTTCCCTGGCCTCGGAGATGTTCCGCACCGATGGCTTCATCGTCGTTCCCACCTGGCAGCGTGGATCGGTTGACACCCCAGCGAACTCGGAAGATGCGACGGTGGATGTGAACATCGGCCATCGACTCGGCGACAAAGGCCGCGTGTTCGCGCGCGGCAACTTCTTCACCGAGTTCCGACACAACGGCACGCCCATCCAAACCAATGACACGCACATGGCGGAAGGTGCGTTGGGTCTCGACAAGCAGTTCAACGCAAACGACTCTTTGACTATTCGAGCCTATGGCCTGGTGCTGGGATATAACCAGAATTTCTCATCGGTGGCTGCTGACCGTGACAGCGAGTCGCTCACTGATTTCCAGCATGTTCCCGAACAGGTGGGCGGAGGCGCGGCCCAGTGGACTCATCTTCTCGGCAAGCACCAAACGCTGATTGGCGGCGCGGATCTGATAGAAGTCATGGGAGCCAGCGACGAGCAATTTTTCTCCGCCGGGGCAAACACGCATGACAATGCTTCCGGCGGCAGGCAGCGAATCCTGGGACTCTTCGGAGAAGACCTAGTACGCTGGCATGACTGGACCGTCATCCCGGCCGCGCGCGTTGACGACTGGAACAACTTCAACGCCAGTTCCATCTGCAGTCCGGTTGCAGGCGCCTGTCCCTCGCCGAATGTGCAGTATCCGCAGCGCAGCGATCTCGCGTTCAGCCCGCGCCTTTCGGTCTTGCGCACCTTGAACCCGCATGTTTCGTTGACTGGCTCCATGTATCGCGCTTTTCGCGCGCCTACGCTGAATGAGTTATACCGCACGTTTCGCGTAGCCAATGTGCTGACCTCGAACAATCCGTATCTCAACGCCGAGCGGCTTACGGGCGCAGAGGCCGGGATGAACGTCACGGCGCTCGACCGCAAGCTCGATTTGCGAGGGACATTCTTTTGGAGCGACATTGTTGATCCGGTTCAGAACGTCACTATCAATCCAACTTCCAGCCCGGTTCTGCGGGAAAAAGAAAACGTGGGCCGGATTCGCTCGCGGGGTGTGGAGATCGACGGCATCGTGCACGTCAGCCACGATATCCAAATTACGGCGGGCTACGAATTCACCGCCGCCAGGATTGTGAACTACACCGTGCCGCAGGGTGAGGTTTCGCTGCTGGGAAACGAAGTCGCTCAGGTGCCGCGCAACGTCTTCACATGGGAGGCGCGATATTGGAATCCGTCACGCTTTCTCTTGAGCGCCGAAGGGCGATTTGTCGGCAAGCAGTTCGATGATGATCAGAATCAGTACCCGCTGGGCCGCTTCTACACAATGGATGTGCAGATTGGACGCAACCTGACGCGCAATCTGGAAATCTTTGCCGCCGCGGAAAACATTCTTGACGAACGCTACGAAGTAGCGAACACTCCGACCGCAAACGGATCGCTCTTCAATATTGGCCCGCCGATTCTCTATCGCATTGGCCTGCGGCTGAATTTTCCATCGGAGCGACCGTAGCCGTTTGGGCATTTCACGTTCGATCGTTTATCCTCAAGAGTTGCATAACACCACGCTGGGCGCACCGTGAGTCTCGTCTCGCCTCAGCGAAGCATCAGCTAATCACAAGAACTCTTATGAAGACCGGCATTATTGGCCTGCCGCAGGTAGGCAAAACATCGCTGTTTCAGATTCTGACCAAGGCACAGCTGTCCGGGCACGCTTTCGCGAACCCGCGTGAGGCGCATGTTGGCGTCGCCAAAGTTCCTGATGATCGCCTGGACAAGCTGGCCGCGCTCTACCATCCTCAAAAACTGACGCACGCGTCCGTCGAATATGTGGACGTGGGTGCGATCGGCCAGGACGCGCTGAAAGAGACGGCGTATATCGGGCATTTGCGGCAGGTCGACGCGCTGGCCCACGTGGTGCGCGTGTTCGAGGACTCGGCGATTCCGCACATCGGCGAGATCAACCCGCTGCGCGACATCAAGAATGTGGAGTTTGATCTGATGGTGAGCGATCTGGGGCAAATCGAAAAGCGCCTCGAGCGTCTGGATAAAGATCTGAAAAAGATGAAGACGCCGGATCTCGAGAAGGAGTTCGAACTGCTCAAGCGCGCCAAGGCGCACCTGGAGACCGAAAAGCCTCTGCGGGAGATGGAGATGACGCCGGAGGACGAGAAACGCATCCGCGGCTTCATGTTTCTGAGCGAAAAACCGATCTTCTACGTGCTGAATATCGGCGAGTCGAGCGATCTGGGAAAACAGCTCGAGGGATCGGTCGCCAAGTATCAACTCACCGACATCGCAGCCCGCCCGAGCGCTGCAGTCACGGCGATCTGTGGCAAAGTAGAAGCCGAACTGGCCGAGATGAGCGATGCCGACGCGGCTGACTTTCTCTCAAGCTACGGGTTGAGGGAGAGCGGGTTGACGCGCCTGATCCGCACCACGTACAAACTGCTCGGGCTGATTTCCTTCTTCACGGCAGGAGAGGACGAGTGCCGAGCCTGGACCATCCCGGCCCATACGCGCGCGCAGGAGGCGGCGGGCGCCATCCATTCTGATCTGGAGAAGCACTTCATCCGTGCCGAGACGATCCGCTGGGATCAACTGCTGGAAGCCGGCTCCGAGGCCAACGCGCGCGCCAAAGGCACGCTGCGGTTGGAGGGCAAGGACTACATCGTCCAGGACGGCGACGTAATGCACATCCGGCACAGCGGCTGAAATATTCTCACCACGGAGACACAGAGCCACAGAGAAAACCAATTGCGATCGCTCTCTGTCTCCGTGACTCCGTGGTGAATCTTTGGATAGCCTGATATCATCCCGCTGCTCATGAACCCCATTTTCACTAGCGTGCTTCTGGGCCTCACGGCTGCCGCAGCCAACGTGTTCGGCGGCGCGATCATTGTGCAGCACCACTGGGAGCGGCGTTATCTGCGGTACTTCGTTGCCCTGGGCGCGGGATTCATGCTGGCCACAGCGCTGGTCGAGATGGTCCCGGAGAGCATCGAGTTGCGCGGGAAATCGGCGGCGCTGCTGGTTCTGCTTGGCTATCTGATCATTCACTTCTTCGAGCACACGGTCACACCGCACTTCCACTTCGGCGAAGAGACGCACCGCGACGAGTTTATTCACTCGCACAAAGGATATTCGGTGCTCCTCGGTCTGATCATCCACACGTTCTTCGACGGCATCGCCATCGCTTCGGGATTTCTGGTTTCGAACTGGCTGGGATGGCTGATTTTTCTCGCCATCTTCCTGCACAAAATTCCTGAGGGCTTTACCGTCAGCTCGGTCATGTTGGCGAGCGGCCGCAGCCGTGGGACGGCGTGGGGCGCGTCCGTCGTCTTGGGCGGTTCGACGCTGGCGGGAGTTCTAACCATGGCCCTGTTTCGTCATCACGTTGGCGCAGGTCTGCCGCTCGCAGCAGGAGTGACGATTTACGTCGCCGCTTCCGACCTGGTGCCGGAAGTCAATAAGGAGCCGGCCATGAAAATGGCGTTGCTGGTGTTCGTGGGGGCGGGAATCTTCTTTGTCTTGGACGCTTTGTTTCACGCGCACTGAAAGTCGGGCTTGGTTAGTCAGAAACCGAAATCAGTCCACAGTGTGCTTGGCCGTGTAACCGTCGCGCGCGGCAACATCGATCTTGACGTCTTTGCCTTTCTGGTCCTTCACCTTCAGCGGGCCTCCGTCATTCGCCACGACCTGAACTTTCAGCTTGCGGTACGTCCCATCAAGCTTCGTATTGGTGGGACTGTAGGCCAGCATGTATTCGTGGCGAATGTCTTCGCCTACGTCGTGGAAAATCTCAGCGAACTCCGCCTGGAAGCGTGGAAAGTACGCGCGGCCCCCGGTCATGGAGGCGAAGGTTTTCATTTCGTTGTCGGCCTGCAGGTAATCGATGTTGTGCATGCCGTAGCTGGCCATGCCGTGAGACATTCCGGTGCAATGGTAGATCGGGTTATCGCACATTTCGCGGATGTAGAACCCGATGCTGATGGGGAAGATCGTCACATCCTTGGTGTCTTTGACCTTCTTCAGGATTTTGTCGTACGTCAGCTTGCTGAAGGTGTCGATGCCGCTTGACACCAGGATGACGTATTTCTTGCCTTCGACGCGGTCGAGACGGTCGAGCGTGTCGTACAGGGCGTCGAATTCATTGGTCTCGGCGAAGCCGGGAATGCGCAGCTGATTCAGCGCGCCAAAGACGGCCTTCTTATCCTGAGTGAAGTCGGTCAGGATGTGGGGTTGCATGTCGTAATACGCGACCGCGACCCAGTCGTCTTTCTTCAACGAGTTGGCGAAAGCATAGGAGGCGTTCAAAGCGTCGGCCAGGAACTGCCAGCTGGTGGAAGCAAACTCGACCAGCAGCACGGCCGTGATGGGCGCTTCCGCGACCGCAAACTTGCTGATATTTTGCGGAACTCCGTCTTCGATGATGCGGAAGTTTTCCTTCTTCAGCCCGGGCACAAACTGTCCGTCTTTGGTGGTGACCAGCACATCAACATTCACCAGCGGCACGTTCACCTTCAGCGAATAGTCGGGCGTTTCCACGTTCGCTTTCAGAGTGGGCGGAGGAGGAGGCGGAGCTTCCTCGGCCGTTTTCTTCGGAATTGCATACGGTCCCATGCTGCCGCTTGGCCCACCCGCTTCGGCGGGAACTTCCTGCTTCGGCTTGCCGCTGTCCGGGGTCGCGCCAGATTGTCCGGAGGAAGGTTGTCCGGCAGGTGATTGGCCGGCAGACGGTTGTGCAGCAGGCGTCTGGCTCTGCTGGTCTTGAGTCTGACCTTGACTCTGGTCGGCCAGGCTCCGCAGCCCCTGATCTTGATAGTCCTGGATCGGCTGAATCTGCGCCGTCGCGGGCACGGCGCCGCTGACGGCCAAAACCAGGCAGAAAATCGCAACTTTGGTTAACTCGAAAGTCTTACACGGCAGAGCCTTACTTCTCCCAGGATTCCACATGGCAGACCCCGAAAACTTCCTCTGTGCTAGTATAGACGCACGGATTCGCAAATGGGATGTTTTGCCAGTCCCCGCAATACCCCTCCTGGCAACGAGTTCAAGATCGAGCGAGTCTAATCGGATTATCAGGACCTGTTGGCGGGTCCCTGGGGCTGTACATGAAAAAGCTTCTCGCGCTTTGCGTCCTTGGCATTTCTCTACCCATAATCCTGACTGCCCAGCGTGCGCAACCGCCCGCTCAGCCGACCATCGCGGTGAGCCAGATCCACGCGGGGATGCGCGGCGTTGCCTATACGGTGTTTGAAGGAGTGAAGCCTGAACCCATGGACGTGGAAGTTCTGGGCGTACTGCGGAACGTGAACGGTCCGAAAGGCGACGTGATCCTCGTGCGCCTGCATGGCGAAAAGGTCGAATACACGGGCGTCGTCGCGGGCATGAGCGGCAGCCCGGTATATCTCGACGGCAAGCTGGCGGGAGCGCTCGCGTTCCGCATCGGCGCGTTTTCCAAGGAAGCGATCGCCGGCGTGACGCCAATCGCCGACATGCTCGAGATCAATGCACTCGACAAATCGCCGGCGGAAGATGCGGCGGCCACCAAGCCTGCCGTGACCAGTGTCGCGGGAAAGACCGCAGCCCCCGGAGATGCGACCGCGCTGCCAGGGTCGGTTGAGGGTTACGCAAATTATCTTCAGCCGATCGACACTCCGCTGGTGTTCAACGGATTCTCCGAAGAAGCGGTGCGGCGCTTCGCGCCGGAATTCGCTTCAGCGGGAATTGTGCCGGTGATGGGAGCGGGATCGGTCAGCGACGAAAAGCAGCCCGAACCGCTTGAGCCGGGCTCGGCCGTGAGCGCAACCCTGGTGCGCGGCGACATGGATATCGCAGCGACTTGTTCGGTCACATACATCGATCCGCAGCGCCTACTCGCCTGCGGACACCCACTGCTGCAATTTGGATCGGTCGACCTGCCGATGAACAAGGCGCAGGTGCTGGCCACGCTGGCCTCGCCGCTGAATTCGTTCAAGATCGTCAACACCACCGAAGAAGCAGGCGTCTTCGTGCAGGACCGGCATACGGGAATTCTCGGAGTGTTTGACAAGCAGCCGGAGATGATTCCGGTCACGCTGGCCATTCACAGCGCCGCGGGCGCGAAGGAATTCCATTATGAAGTATTGAACAATCCGCGGCTCAGCCCGGTCGCCATCATGGCGACGGTGTTCAACGCTTTGCATGGCACGAATGAATACGGCGAGGAAATTACGTACCGGCTGAACGGCAGCATCAACGTCAAAGGATTCCCCGAAGTCGCGCTGAAGAACATGTTCGTTCCCACCGAGAACGGCCAGCCCGCAGCCATGGCCGCCGCGCTCTCGTTGGGTGAGCGCTTCGGACGCATCTATGACAATCCTTACAATGCTCCGGCGGTGAAGAGCGTCAATCTCGATTTCGATCTGGTGCGCGAGCGCCGTTTTGCGCGGCTGGAAAGCGCACGCACGGACGTCACGGAAGCGCGTCCCGGCGATGAGATCACGGTCGAGACCGTGCTCGCGCCTTACCGCGGCGAGCGCATCGTGCGGCAGATTCCAGTCAAGATTCCGACCTCGGCCAGCAAGGGAACGCTGCGAATTTTGGTGAGCGACGGCGACACACTCGACCGCTTCAGCCGCATGAATCCGCTCTTCGCCCGCAAGTTCGACCTGGCGTCGACCATCGCCATGCTCAACAAGGAGCACTCGAACAACCGCGTCTATGTTTCGCTGCTCGAAGCCGACCCGGAGGCGCGCGTGGCCGACAAAGTCATGCCCACGCTGCCGATTTCCGTCATGAATGTGATGGACGGGATGCGCGGCAACCAGGACATGATCGTCAGCGGAGAATCGAACGTGGACGAGACCGCGACGGCGCCGCTGGATTACGTGGTAAGTGGCGCGCAGTTGCTGACGGTCACGGTGAAGTAGGGAAACTCAGCGTTCGGAGATTTGCCTCAAGCTACTTCAGAAAAGCGTCAGACTGTACGTTGTACCCGTACAGTTTCAATGTGTCCCACCCCTTGCGCCACGTAAACGTCTCCGTCGCCGGCGCCATCTCAAAGTGTGTGATGAACTGTGCAGTGACGAATGTCCCGCCGGTCCCGACGTTGGCGTGAAGGTTCACCCGCCTTGACCCCTCGGCACTACCAAGCTTTCTGTGAACTTGCTCCAAGACGTGCACGAGTTCGTCGTGCTTCTCTCCCTGCGAAAACACTCCGTCTCCCTCGCCGCAAATTTGGTCGAATTCCCCACGATTGAGATGGTCGTGGAAGCGCCGCACCGCCTGATCGGCCGACTCAGATCCCAAGTTCAACGCAGACTGGCATTGCCACATCATGTACACCAACACCGCTGCGGTCACAGCAAGAGACCATTTCCACAGAACCCGTTTGGGCGGGCTTGCGCTAGAGCCAAGATTTGGGGTAGTGGACTGAACCGGCTCGCTCATAGGTATCCCCCGGGCCAGTGTTCTACATTCCTTCGGAGGTTACAGGTCGGACCTTGATTACTCTTCCTCGATCACTCTTCCTCGTTCTCGCCCATCTGCTGCGTCAAATACCGCTCGTAGCCGAGTTCCTTGATCTGGTGGATCTGGGCTTCGAGGAAGTCGACGTGCTCCTCTTCGTCCTTGAGCAGTTGCACGAGAAGATCGCGCGAGCCGTTGTCGCCTTCTTTGGTGGCAATGGCGACGGCGTCGTTGTAAGCCTTGACCGCGCCGACCTCGAGTGCGAGGTCGCTTTCAATCATCCCTTTGACCGTGCCGCCGACGTTCAACTCGAGGGGCATCATGGACGGGCTGCCGTCGAGGAACAGAATGCGCTCGATCAGCACTTCGGCGTGCTTCATTTCGCCGATGGATTGCTTTTTGATCAAATCGGCGAGCCGGTGATAGCCCCAGTTCTCGCACATCTCGGCATGCAGAAAATACTGGTTGATGGCCGTCAATTCTTCCCGCAGCGCCTTGTTGAGTTCCGCAATAACTTTAGGATTCCCTTTCATGTCACGCTCCTATGTATAGCGACCTGAGAGTATCGCAAAATGAACTGTTCGAAGGCAATGAGAAAGGCCCGTAGTTCGGCGAGGTCTTCACGAATCGGAAACAGCGCTACGCTCGGGAATAGTACTCAACGCAGGGCGATGTCGAGTGTCTTGAGCAGCGATCCGCGGGTGAACGGCTTTTCCAGCAATCGGATCGCGCCATCGACTCCCTGGTTCGCCACCAGCTCGCCGGTGTATCCCGACATGTAGACGACCTTCATCTGTGGACGGTTGTCGATGACCCGCAGCACGAGTTCTGGGCCGCTCATTCCTTTCATCACTACGTCGGTCAACAGCAGGTCGACAGTGGCATGGTCCGCACCTAACAGGTCGAGAGCGGTCTTGCCGTCGGCGGCCTCCAGCACTTTGTAGCCGTGCTGCTCGAGCATTTTGCGCGTCAGGCGGCGCATGATGGAATCGTCCTCGGCCAGCAGGATCGTGGTTCCGTCCCGCCTTGCCGGCAGCTCTTCGGCCGTGACTTCGGGCGCCGCGCCCAGCTTGTGCTCGGCAGAAGGCAAATAAATCTTGAAGGTCGTGCCTCGGTCGGGCTCGCTATACACCCAGATGTGGCCTCCGCTCTGCTTGACGATGCCATAGACAGTCGCCAGGCCGAGGCCGGTCCCCTTGCCCGTTTCTTTGGTGGTGAAAAACGGTTCGAAGATGCGGGCGCGGGTACCTTCATCCATGCCAACGCCGTTATCGCTGATGGCGAGCATCACATAGCGCCCCGCGCTCATGGTGGGATGCTCGCGGGCGAAGCCTTCATCGAACTCCGACTTTGCGGTTTCGATGATGAGTTTGCCGCCGCACGGCATCGCGTCGCGGGCATTGACGGCGAGGTTCATCACGATCTGATCGAGCTGTCCCGCGTCGGCTTCCACAATTGCCGTTGGGGTTCTGGACGAGAGCACAACCTCAACGTCGTCGCCCATCAGCGGACGCAGCAGCTTGACGCCCTCTTTCAGGCGCTCGTTCAAGTCGAGGATCTGCGGCGGCTGCGCCTGCTGGCGTCGGCTGAAGGCCAGCAGTTGCCGCGTCAAGGATGCTCCACGCTTGGCGGCTTCGCGGATGTTTTCGATGTATTCGGCGCTTTCGTCATCCGCACGCGTGCGCAGTAGTTCGGTGCAGGCGGTCACAATGCCGAGCAGGTTGTTGAAGTCGTGGGCGACGCCGCCTGCCAGCCGGCCGACGGCTTCCATCTTCTGCGACTGCCGCAGCTGGTCTTCGATCTTTTTTTGTGCCGTAATGTTGCGGGCGATGGCCGAGGCTCCCACGACGCGCCCTTCCGCATCGCGAATCGGCGAGACCGAAATCGAAACATTCAGCCTGCGCCCATCATTCGTCACGCGCACCGATTCGAAATACTCGACCACTTCGCCGTGACGGATTTTTTCCAGGATTCCGGGAATTTCATCCACGCGATCTTTGGGACAAAGGGTCGCGATGGGGCGGCCGATCATCTCTTGGGCACTGTAGCCATACATGTGCTCGGCGCCCTTGTTCCAGTGAGTGATGATGCCGTCGAGATTCTTGCCGATGATGGCGTCCTGCGACGAGTCCACAATCAGCGCCATGCGGTTTTGCGAGTCGCGGAGTTCGCGGCCCTTGCGGCGTTCGAGTTCGTCGTTGGCGCGGCGCAGGTCTTCTTCAATGCGTTTGCGGTCGCTGATGTCGCGAATCACGCTCAGCACCATCACCGCGTCGTCGCTTCCGATGGGACTGAGACTGATTTCGACTGGGAATCCCGTTCCGTCGCGTCGGCGGCCGTAGAGATCGAGACCTGACCCCATGCGGCGTATCTTCGGCCGCTGGTGGAAGTCAGCACGATGCTGATGGTGCTGTGGCCGCTGCCGCTCCGGCACCAGGATTTCAATCTTTTGCCCGATCAGCTCATCGCGCGTGTAGCCGAACAGCGCCTCCGTCTGGGAATTGACCTGAATAATGACGCCCTGCTGGTTTACGGCCACGACCGCGTCCGGGATGGCTTCGAGAATGGTGGGAGAAAGCAGAGCCTCCGCCACCGACTGCGGTGGTGAGACGGCGTTCTTCTCGGTGACAACGGGCTGGTCCATACCCCACGCCGGTTTTAGGGCCGGCTTCGGATACTATACTGCAAAATCTGCGCCGGACAAGCTATCCATGAGGCCACGTCCTAAATTGGGACATGGTGAGTGGGAAGTACCTGGATCGGTGGTTACGCAAGTGGGGACAACTAGCGAACTCTATTGCCAGAATCGGTTGAAAGCCGCTGCGTTCCCCATGTGCCGGAAGCCGTGCGTGGCCAGCATCAGAAGAAACATTTCCACCCCGTTGTAGCCGACGTGCACCAGAAAACTGGCGCCGACGGACTTGGTCGTCGCCCGGACGGCACCGCAAACTACGCCTACGATCGTGATGATAAACACCACGGCCCAGGACCTGTACTGCAAATAGTGAATCAGGCCGAATGGCAGCGCACTAAGGAGCACTCCCCACACCGCTCCAATCCACCTAGCTAGCACGGGATACAAAAATCCACGAAAAAACAATTCTTCCATCAGCGGCCCCACGGTCACCGCCAGCAGCGAGATCAGGTAGGCATCGCGCGGTCGGTCAAAAAGCTGCTCGAAGGGCGTGTTTTTGGGCATGGGCAGCACGAACTGAAGCAAGCTGAGAACGACAAACATCACAGCGCCCAGGGCAAGCGCCAAGAGAGCCCATGGTCGCCGCGGCCAATTCCAACGCACCGCCCGCCAGAACGGTGTTCGATATTTGCCCTCGACCAGCGCGATCATAAAGGCCGCCACAACGATGTAGACCGGGAGCTGCGAAGCCAGCAGCACGATCGGCTTCTGGGCCACGTCGGCGAGGCTGGCGCGCGGGTAAACAAACCACTGCGCCGCAACCACTACGGCAAACTGCGACACCAGCATTGCGATCAAAGTCAGTGCCGTGATCCACAGCACATCCCAGCCATTCCAGACGGGATTCTCATCGGCCTGGGGCAAGCGGGGCGGCGGTATTTCGAAGCTCGGTGCTTGATAGCCAGAGTCTAAAACGGAGAAGGTCGGAACTGGAGCGGGCCCCTCCTTCGGCGGTTGAGGATCAAGCTGCGGATTGTCAGGGGAGGAGGACAATATCCAACCTTTGACTGATTAACTAACGACCGACACCTGCGAATTAAGAACGGAATTCTTCCCGAAATATCCCGCCAGCGCCTGGCCGGTGTACGACTTTTTCACACGCGCCACCTGCTCCGGGGTGCCCTGTGCCACAAGCCGTCCGCCATCTTCGCCGCCCTCGGGACCGAGATCGATGATCCAGTCGGCGTTGCGGATCACGTCCAGATTATGCTCGATGATGATGATCGAATTGCCCAGATCGGTCAAACGGTGCAGCACGTCGAGCAATTTCTTTACGTCGTCGAAGTGCAGGCCGGTGGTGGGTTCGTCGAGCAGGTAGAGCGTCTTGCCCGTCTGCCGCTTCGACAGTTCGCGCGCCAATTTGATGCGCTGGGCCTCGCCGCCGGAGAGCGTAACCGCAGATTGACCAGGATGAATGTAGCCCAGGCCCACATCAACTAGGGTTTGCAGCTTCTGTTTGACTTGCGGAATGTTTTCAAGGATCGGCAGCGCGTCGGAAACCGGCATTTCGAGCAGATCGGCGATCGAGTAGCCGTTGTATTTGACGGCCAGGGTTTCCGAGTTGTAGCGGCGCCCGCCGCATACCTCGCACAGAACGTAGACATCCGGCAGAAAATTCATTTCGATGCGACGCTGGCCCTCACCCTGACAGGCTTCGCAGCGTCCGCCGGAGACGTTGAAGGAAAACCGGCCCGCTTTGTAGCCGCGTTCGCGCGATTCGGGCAGCATGGCGTACAGATCGCGAATGGCCGTAAACACCCCGGTATATGTCGCAGGATTTGAACGCGGCGTGCGTCCGATGGGCGACTGGTCGATTCGGATGACTTTGTCGATGTTCTCGGCGCCCGAAATCGACTTGTGCTCGCCTGCTTTCTCCCGCGACCGATAAAGCTGCCGCGCCAGCGCGCGATACAGAATATCGTTGACCAGAGTCGACTTGCCCGAACCGGAGACGCCAGTCACGACGTTCATCACGCCCAGGGGAAACGTGACGTCAAGATTCTTGAGATTGTTCTCTTTCGCGCCCAGAATCGTGAGCCCGGCGCCGTTTTTCTGCCGCCGCTCGGGCCGCATCTCGATGTGCGTTCTTCCCGAGATGTACGCGCCGGTCAGGGAATTCGGCTCACGCATGATCTCCTCCGGCGTGCCGTGTGCGACGAGGTTTCCGCCGTGCCGGCCCGCACCCGGCCCGAGGTCGACCACGTAGTCCGCCCGCCGGATCGTCTCTTCATCGTGCTCGACCACGAGCACGGTGTTGCCGAGATCGCGCAGATTCTCAAGAGCATTCAGCAACCGGTCGTTGTCGCGATGGTGCAGGCCGATCGACGGCTCGTCGAGGACATATAAAACGCCGCGCAGCTTCGACCCGATTTGCGTGGCCAGCCGGATGCGCTGCCCCTCTCCTCCGGACAAAGTCGCTGCCGAACGATCGAGCGAGATGTATCCCAGGCCCACGGCATTCAGAAATTGCAGACGCTCGACGATTTCGTGCATGACGCGGCCGGCGATTGCAGCTTCGCGCCCCGCGAGCTTAATCTCCTGCGCTACTTCGAGCGCGTGCGACACCGGCATGGCGGTGAACTCGGCAATCGACATTCCATTCACTTTTACAGCGAGGCTCTCCGGCCGCAGCCGCCGGCCCTGGCACACGGGGCATTCCGTTGCCGACATGTGATCCATCAGCCAGTCGCGATATCCCTCCGAAGTCGACTCCTCCAGATTCTGCTTCAGGTATCCGAAGATGCCGTGAAAGCCTGTGCGCCCGCTGCGCCCCGGCTCGCCGTTGAGCAGAAAATCCTGCGTCTTCTCGGGAAGCTTTTCAAACGGTGTGCTCAGATCGATGCCATAGGCGGCGGACACGATCTGCAATTGATGAATCAGATTCTGTGACGCCGACCCGGGCCCCAATCCGCCATCGAGCAGCGGCTTCGACCAGTCGCTGATGACTTTCGCCGGATCGAAGTCATAGCGGCTACCGAGGCCATGGCATTCGGGGCAGGCTCCATACATGCTGTTGAACGAGAATGAACGCGGCTCCAATTGTGGCACGTTGATGCCGCAATCTGGACAGGCCAGTTTCTCCGAATACAAAGTTTCTTCACCGTTGACGACCGCGACCTGCACCAGCCCACCAGCCAGTTTCATGGCCAGACCAATGGACATCTCCAGCCGATGCTCAATACCCGGCTTTACCAGCAAGCGGTCAATCACGACTTCGATGGTGTGATTCTTCCGTTTGTCGAGTTGTATTTCGTCGTCCAGATTGACTAGTTCGCCGTCCACGCGGGCCCGCGTGTAGCCGTGCTTGACCAGCGTCTCCATTTCCTTCTTGAACTCGCCCTTGCGCCCGCGGACGATGGGCGCCATCACCATAACCCGGTCCTCCGGTGTCAAAGCCATGACCCGCTGCACGATCTGATCGGCGGATTGGCGGCTGATCGCCCGTCCGCATTTGGGGCAGTGCGGCACTCCGATCGAAGCGAACAGGAGGCGAAGGTAGTCGTAGATCTCGGTGATTGTGCCGACCGTCGAGCGGGGGCTGCGGCTGGTGGTTTTCTGCTCGATCGAAATGGATGGGCTAAGTCCATCAATTGCATCAACATCCGGGCGTTCCATCTGGTCCAGAAACTGCCGCGCGTAGGCCGACAGCGTTTCTACGTAGCGGCGCTGCCCCTCGGCATAAATCGTGTCGAAGGCAAGCGACGACTTGCCGGACCCGCTCAACCCGGTCACCACAGTGAGCGTGTTGCGGGGAATCTCAACGTCAATGTTTTTGAGGTTGTGCTGCCTTGCCCCACGGACTGAGATCTTGGTAATAGGCATTTCGTTACTGGTCTAAAGAATGGGCCGGACTTCCCTTCCGTAATGTCGACAGGTAATCAGATATGTCTGACAGTGGGAGTGCACAGCTCTACTCCGTATCTTAGTCGTCAATAGCGCGGAGCGTCAATGCGGTTAGATTGAAGATTCGCGCCGGAAGCGTAAACACACGACTGCAGAGTGAGGACGCGAGAGCTGCCCCGCAGATTCTGAATTTCGTAGAGGCTGGTTGATCGTGATTTCGCTGGTTATGCCCCTGATTCTCTGCTTCACAGTTCTGGCGTCGGTCGGCTTCGGCGTGCTCGCCGCCTACGCGATGGTGTTTGCGATCCTGGCGACGTTCGGCCGGCCTGCCCGACCGGAGCCGGTTCCCGTCCGTCCGCGCCTGGTACTGGTTCCCACGCAGAACCACGCCAGCGGCGACTA
>Ga0187770_10000223_pt1 | contig 27903 bp, 24 predicted proteins | sample 0116_SJ02_MP02_2_FD_133154 | JGI IMG/M metagenome (GOLD analysis project Ga0187770, IMG submission 133154) | Tropical peat soil microbial communities from peatlands in Department of Meta, Colombia - 0116_SJ02_MP02_20_MG | ecosystem: Environmental > Terrestrial > Soil > Wetlands > Peat | place...
CCCCTTGCGCAATCGCACCGCGAGACCGGTGAATCAACTGTGAGCGGTCTCGTGTTCACCTATAGTCGGCAACGCTTAGCCCCCCCCAGCGCTTTTTGTCAAGCGGGGGGTGTCACGGTCCCGAAATGAATGAGCTACGCGATCGACGGAGACAGGGAATCCGGGGACCATCGGGAATCCCGGGATTCCTCGGCCGTTCGCGCGACGCGCCGGGGTTCCGTGCGGGACGCCGAAGCGGCGCCTCGGAATGACACCGGCGGCGAGCGCGGTCGCGCTGGCAGACGACGAATCTTGACCTACGCCATCCACAGGCATTAGGGAGTAGTCATAAGCACAAGGGAGCATCGATCATGGGAGCAGCAGTGGCGCGAGTCGCGGTCAAACGCACGGTTTCCAATTTCGTTTCGAAACCAAGGCATCTGCTGATCGGCGGCAAGTGGGTCGCGGCGGCCTCGGGCAAGACGTTCGAGTCATTCAATCCGGCCACCGGCGAAGTTCTCGCGCGCGTTGCCGAGGGTGACCGCGAGGACATCGATCGCGCGGTGAAGGCGGCGCGCCGCGCTTTCGACGAGGGACCATGGCGGACGCTTTCGCCGTCCGAGCGGGGCCGGATGATCTGGCGGCTCGGCGATCTGGTCGAGAAGCATTCCGAGGAACTCGCCGAACTCGAATCGCTCGACAATGGCAAGCCGATTACGGTCGCGCGCGCGGCTGACCTGCCGCTTGCGGCCGACTTGTTGCGTTACATGGCCGGCTGGGCGACCAAGATCGAGGGCAACACGATTCCGATCTCGTGGCCGGGCGGGCAGTATCTGGCCTACACTCTGCGCGAGCCGGTTGGCGTGGTCGGCCAGATCATCCCGTGGAACTTCCCGCTCCTGATGGCGGCGTGGAAGCTTGGTCCCGCGCTGGCGGCGGGATGCACGGTGGTGCTCAAGCCGGCGGAGCAGACCCCGCTGAGCGCGCTCAGGCTGGGAGAGCTGATCCAGGAAGCCGGGATTCCCGACGGCGTGATAAATGTCGTGCCAGGCTTCGGCGAGACTGCGGGAGCGGCGCTGGCCGCCCACGATGGCGTCGACAAGGTCGCATTCACGGGCTCGACCGAGGTGGGCAAGCTGATCGTGAAGGCCGCGGCCGGCAATCTGAAAAAGGTTTCGCTCGAACTCGGCGGCAAGTCCCCCAATGTCGTTTTCGATGACGCCGATCTGGAAACCGCGATCCCGGGCGCGGCGGCTGCGATCTTTTTCAATCACGGCCAGTGCTGCTGCGCCGGTTCGCGCCTGTACGTCAATCGCAAGATCTACGACAAGGTGATCTCCGGCGTCGCCGAGCAGGCCAGGGCGATCAAGGTCGGCCCGGGGCTCGATCCCGCGACTCAGATGGGGCCGCTGGTTTCAAGCGAGCAGTTCGAGCGCGTGACCGGATATCTCAAGTCGGGCTTTTCGCAGGGCGCCAAGGCCGTGGTTGGCGGAAAAGCGGTTGGCGGCAAGGGATATTTCGTCGAGCCCACGGTGCTGGTCGATGTCAAGCAGAACATGAAGGTGGTTCAGGAAGAGATATTCGGGCCGGTGGTCGCCGCGATGCCGTTCAAGGATGCGGACGAAATTCCACCGGTGGCCAATGATACTATCTACGGACTTGCGGCCGGCATCTGGACCAGGGATATCAGCAAGGCGCACCGGCTCGCATCGCAGCTCAGAGCGGGCACGGTCTGGATCAATTGCTATAACGTTTTCGATGCGGCGCTGCCGTTCGGCGGGTATAAACAGTCGGGATGGGGCCGCGAGATGGGTCACGACGTGCTCGAACTATACACTGAGATAAAGTCAGTGTGCGTGGGTCTCTGAGGAGGCGATTTATCACCAGACTGATTGGGACGCGCCCGCGCTTCTAAGGTGGCGCGGGCGAGGACGCCCGCGCATCTTTCGGCGGGCACGGCGGCCCGCCCCACGATGCTCAAGCTAACTCGGAACTGACGGTCCGCGCGACCCAGCAGGATGTTGAGAAACCCGTGACCATCGCATTTCGAGTGCGCCGCGGTCTCAACATCTCGTAAGTGCACGAACTGAGATTTCAATGCGATGCTGACAGGGCGGAGTAGCGCACGCCGGTCAGCCGCTCCGAAATATCCCACAGCCGGGCCGCGGAGTCGCGATCGCGGGCGGCCTCGCTGCATTCGACCTTGACCGGGTATCCCCAATTCTGCGCAAAGCCATCGGGGCCGATATAATCGCCGCCGCGGACATCCGGGGCGACCGCTGCATACGCAGTTGAAAGCGCGCCGATTGCCGCGCTCTGCGACAACAGCCGATTCGCCGCCGCCATCAGCGCCTCGCGCAATGAGGATCCTTCCATGCGCGGCCCGGCGGCTTGCAGGTTGGTGGCGGAATAGCCTGGATGGCACGCCACGCTCAGCACCTTCGCCCCGGCCGCGTTGGCTCTGCGCTGCAACTCGAATGCGAAGAGCAGATTCGCAAGCTTGCTCTGCGCGTAAGCGCGCCATTTGCCGTAGCCGCGTTCCCACTGAATATCTTCGAAGCGCATCCGGCCCATCCGATGCGCGGTGCTGCTGACCGTGACGACGCGCGCATCGCGGGTGGCCGAAAGCACGTCGAGCAGGAAGCCGGTCAAGGCGAAATGGCCGAGATGATTGGTTCCGAACTGCATCTCGAAACCATCGGCGGTCTTCCGATACGGGAGCGCCATTACGCCTGCGTTATTGCACAGCACGTCGAGCCGGTCATGCGAGCGCAAGAATGCGTCCGCGAACGAGCGCACCGATGCGAGGCTTGCGAGATCGAGCTGCATCGTCTCGACCGCCGGTTCCGCGCCGGCGCTGGCGATTTGCGCAGCGGCATCGCGAGCCTTGTCGAGGCTGCGGCAGGCGAGAACTACCCGTGCGCGCTTGCGCGCCAGCATCAGCGCGGCTTCATAGCCGATGCCGCTATTGCCGCCGGTGATGACTATCGTTTTGCCCGAAAGGTCAGGTATGTCGTCGCTGGTCCATCGTGCCATGAGATGGCATCTTAGTCGGCGCACGCGCGCGGGACGAGCGCCAAAAGCGAGCGCGTCTCAGCATGTCTCGCTCTCGGGCAAGGGCAAGCAGCCGGCGCGAGCGTCAAATGCGATCTTCCGTTGAGGCTTAAGCGGAAGTATAGGGTGTATATCTCACCGAATAGGGGGAACTCGATGCGCAAGCCGCTCAGGATCATTTCGTCGGTTGTACTTCTCGGAGCGCTCGCGTTTGTTTCTTCAGCGGCAATCGCGCAGTTGCCGAATCCTGACGCCAACCAGCTCCCGCGCGACAATTTCAACCGCTTTCTCAACAGCCATACGTATGTTGCATCCGAGTTGGCGAAGAACCCGAGCCTGGTCAACGATCCCAAGTTCCTCGCCGACCATCCCGGCCTCCAAAACTTCCTGGCGACCCATCCGCGCATTCGCGCGCAGGTCCAGCAGGCGCCCGGGACTTTCACGTATCGCGAGGGACGCTACGACTGGATTGGCGCCCCCATCGCGGCGGGTGCGGCGGGCCCGCACGGCAATTATCTGCTGGACCATCAGGATGTCGCGCGCGCGATCGAGGCGAATCCTTCGCTGCTCGACAGCCACGACTACGTCGCGGCGCATCCGGGGCTCGCCGAGTTCATGGAGCAGCATCCCAACCTCCGCACCGAGATGAAGGAACATCCGTACGGATTCGTGACCCAGAGACGGCAGGGATACTTGCCGCCCCCGGCTCCATCGCAATAGGGCCGCGTCCACGCCCGCGTCTTCACGGGAAAGCGCGCGGGCAATGGCCTCTGGCGTCAGTCCCTGCCCCGGCTTGAACCAAGCGCGAAAGGCGAGTACGAGCCAAATAAGGGACGCGATCGTCGCGCTCCCCGTAACGCAACTGCAACGGCCCCGTCAATCCGGACGACGTTTCGGCAGCCGCAGGTGATTTAGAATCAAGTCGAAGGGTTTGGCAAAACGATTCCATTTCGGGATTGCGTGAGAAACTGGCCGCCGAGCAGACGCGAGGGCGCATCAACATGCTTCCCATGATCAATCAACACAAGCCAGCTCGCGAGAGATTTAAGCCGTCACCCAATGCTCGCAGATGCCCGAGCGCCAGACGCGCAGGGCTGGTGCGAGCGGCTGCGGGACTTTTTGTCCTCCTGAGTTTCGTTGCATGCGCGGCGCAGGAGACGCCGCCGGCACCATCGGCGCCGGCGCCATCGGGTGCGCTGTTCTCGCGGCAGCAATTGGATCAAATGCTCGCGCCGATTGCGCTTTATCCAGATTCCTTGCTCGCCCAGATTCTCACGGCCGCAACTTATCCGCTCGAGGTGGTCGAGGCGAACCGCTGGCTGCAAGTTCCCGCCAACGCATCGCTCAAGGGCGACCAACTCGTGGCGGCGCTCGAGAACCAGCCGTGGGACCCCAGCGTAAAGTCGCTGGTTCCATTCCCCCGGATCCTGAAGATGATGGACGATAACCTCGAGTGGACGGAACGGGTGGGCGATGCCTTCCTCGCCCAGCAGGCCGACGTAATGGATTCGGTACAACGGCTTCGCCAGGCGGCAAGAGCATCGGGATCGCTCGCACCGAACGCTTACGAGACGGTCGCGAGTGAAGACGGCTACATTGTTATCCAGCCAGTCACCCCTGCGATGGTATACTGGCCCTGTTACAGCCCGGTCGTCGCCTTTGGCGCGTGGCCCTGGCCCGGTTATCCGCCTTATTACTGGGCCTGCACAGGCCCCTGGTTCGGGTTCCCGGTTATCTACCCGTTATGGGGATGGTGGCACTGGCATTGGCACCATCACCGGCTCCACATCGATGTCGCCAGGTACAATGCGATCAACGTTCACCACCCCGCGATCAAATCCGATGTCTGGGAGCACGATCCATCGCATCGCGACGGCGTTCCCTATCGTGATGCCGGGACGCGCGCGCGATTTCAGGGAGCCGTCACACCTGAGGCGCGCGCCGCTGCGCGTGGCTATCCGCCCGGCGGCGCAGCGCATGGCGCTCCGCCTTCATCGCCGGTCTTTGAGTCCTACGGGCGAGGATCCGAGGTGCGGGCCAATGAGGCACGCGGGGCCAGCTCGATGGGACCGCCTCGTGCGGGCGGCGGTGTCGGTGGCGGTGGAGGTTTCCATGGCGGCGGGGGAGGTTTCCCTGGCGGCGGCGGTGGAGGTTTCCCCGGCGGCGGAGGCGGCGGCGGGGGCGGAGGCGGCGGGGGTCGCCGATGATTAGTGAGGGGATCATCATGAGAACAAGTCAGAACCGGCTCATATCTGTTTGCCGGGTCGCCATTCCAGCCTTAATCCTCGGTGTGGCGATGTCGGCTCTGGGAGCGCGCGCCCTTGCTGCCACCGCCGAGCAGGAGACCTTCTCGGCGCCCGAGCAGGCCATCGATGCGCTCATCGCGGCGGACCGCAGCAACAACACCGCGGAGCTTCTTAAGATCCTGGGACCTGACTCCGAGAAGATAATCAGTTCGGGCGACCCTATCGCCGACAAGGCGGGAAGAAATCGCTTCGCCGCGGCATACGACGCGTCGCACAAACTCGAAAGACCGGGCGCAGACAAGGTGGACCTGATCGTCGGCACCGAGGATTGGCCCTATCCGATTCCGCTCGTGCGGGAAGGCGCCGTCTGGCGCTTCGACACCAAGGCCGGAGAGAACGTGATACTTACCCGGCGAATCGGCCGCAACGAACTCAAGGTGATCGAGGTGTGCCGCGCTTATGTCGAGGCGCAGCGCGAATTCGCCGCCAAGGATCACACGGGCACCGGACACCTCGAATATGCCCGGAATATCCTGAGCAGCAAGGGCAACCATGATGGGCTCTATTGGCCGAGCGGCGCGGGCGAGGAGCAAAGCGCCCTGGGTCCTCTGATGGCGAAGGCGCGCGCGGCGGGCTACTTCGCCAAGGACAGCGAAGCGGCGCCGTTTTATGGATATTACTACAAGATACTCATTCGCCAGGGGCCGAACGCACCGGGCGGCGCAAAAAACTATGTCGTCGATAGTCACATGACGGGCGGATTCGCGATGCTCGCGTTCCCGGCAAGATATGGCGATTCCGGAATTATGACGTTTATCGTCAACCAGGACGGAATTGTCTATCAAAAGGATCTTGGTCCCGATACCGCGTCGGTGGCCGACAAAATTACCGAGTTCGATCCGGACGCATCGTGGAAGACGCGGTAGCGGGACCCCGCGGCAGACGGCCGATGTGTTGAATATCTTCTCCCCGGGCTTTACCGTGGGAGATCGAACCGGGGGAGCAGGCCGCGGGGTTTGAGCGGCTTGCGAAGATGACGACAAAAGCCAGGTGATAGCCGATATGGCAGACGAGCCCGGAGCAAAAGCGGCTGGAACGCGAGGCGGAATCGGCCGGCTGGTCGATGCCGAGAAGGCAGCCGACGAGATAATCCAGCAGGCGAAGGCGGACGCCGAGCGAATACTCAGTCAGGCGCGCAAAGAGGCCGACGAGATCCGGCGCGCGTCGAGCAAGGCCAGCGACGATGAGGTGGTCGCCAGGGCCGAGGAGGAAGTGGAGGCGGAGAAGGGAATGCTGATGCAAAAGGCCGGACGCAAGCTCGAGACGATGCGAGGCAAGCTGGGGGAGCGCGAAGGAGAGGTCGTCCAGCGGCTTCTGGGCCTGCTCTTTCGCAGATCGTGACACGCCCGCAATCCGGCCCTGAAGCAGCCTCGCAGGAACCCTCGGATTGTACGAGCAACCTGGCGAGAAAACGCTGCCGCGGCGCCTGATGGCGCTGCTCCCGCAAGAGCCATGATCGGGAAAGGAATCCGATATGCGTACCCGGTCGCCGTGGTTCGCGCTTTGCTCGGGAACCTGTTGCGGGAAACGGATTATACTTTCCTCCTCCAGGCCGCCGGCAGCGAGGAGATGCTCGCGTATCTGCGCAGCACGGCCCGCGGCGGCGCGATCGCTGAAGATAGCTGGCGAGCAGTCTCATTTGCGATTGCGCTCTATGAGCACTATCTATCCGAGGCGGCGAAGATAATCGCGCTATTCCCGCTGACGGTTCAGGAACTGTGCCGCGCCTTCCTCCTTCGTTTCGAAATAGAATCGCTCAAGGTGATCCTTCGTGCGGCCGGGCAGCAAATCGACGCCACGGCGCTCATGTTGATGCTGCGGCCCTTGCCAGCCGCGACCGCGCTTCCGGTCGACCGCCTCGCGGCAGCGCGCAGCGTGGATGAGATCGCCGAAGCTCTGGTGGGTACTCCATTCGCCCAGCCGCTCCAGGAGGGGCTCGGCGCTTCCTCATCAGAGGCTGCTCAGTCTCTGTTTGCCGTGGAGACACGGCTTGACCGCTGGTTTTTCACGCAGCTGTTCGCCGCTGCGGCCCCGCTGTCGGGCCGCGAGCGCGCACTCGTCCGCCGCCTGCTGGGCTCCATCGCCGACGTAACCAATATTCTGTGGGCCCAGCGCCTTCGCACGACGTATCGCCTCTCGCCATCCGAGACGCTGCCATTCATGATCCCGTACGGATTCCGTCTCGACCAGCGCAAGAGGCAAGCTCTGGCGCTGTGGGACGGACGGCAAGTGCTCCCGATTTCATTGCCTGGCGTGAGGCGCCTGGCGGTTCCGCTGCGGCCTCTATTGATGGGGTTGTTGCGGCGCGAGGCGTTCCGGCCGCTGCTCACCATCCCGTTTCAGGCCGGTGTGCCGCTGGCCTATCTGCTGCTGTGCGAAATCGAAGTCGAGGATCTGAGAACGATTTACGAAGGGAAAAGATGGGGACTCGCTCCCGCCCAAATCGCCGAGCGGCTGGTCTTTTTCCGCGGCCCCTCGATTCCGGGAGCCGCGCATGTTTAAGCCAGTCGAACTGGTGCGCCTGAACATCTACGTGCTGGACACGCAGGTCTCGCGCGTCACGCGGGTGCTCGGGCGCCTGGGGCTGGTGCATCTTGTCGATGTTCGCGAGGCGGGTCCGCTGCCCGAAATCATTCCCACCATCGGCAGAGATCAGCTGGAGAAGTCGTACCGGGCGATCAAGGAACGCGACAAGAGGTTGATGGATCTTCTCTCGCTTCCCTATGAGCCGTGGGGACTCGAGGTCGATATCGCGCCTGAAGAAGAGGTTGGCGGTCTGGAACGGGAAGTGGGGCAATTCGAGGAGACCATTCCTCCCTTGTATGACCGCTGCGATCGACTGAGCGGCACGCACGATGCGGAAGTTCAGCATCTGGAGGTCCTGCGGCTGCTGACCGCTACGGGGATTGACCCCGCCGCGCTGCGCAAGTCGGGTCGCTTGGCAGTTTGCGTCGGGCTCCTTCCCGCAAGAAATTTCTCGTCGCTCGACGAGGCTTTGACCTCGGTCCCTCATCTGCTCGAATCGTTGGGCCGCTTCGATGACAACCGGGCGGTGGTGGTTGCCTTTCTGCCTCCTGACGAGGCGAACGTCAAAGAGGCGCTGGATACCTGGGCATTTAAGGAGACAGCCCTGCCCGAAGCGGATATCGCCGAGTTGCTGGCAAGAACCGAAAGGCAGGAGGCTCAGACGGACGCCGAGCTGCTGGAATCCCGCGAGGCGCTCGGCAGGGCCGCCGCGGCAGCGCTGCGCCCGCTTTCCGTCGTGCGGCGCAAGAGCGAAGTTGCGCTTGCCCTGATCGAAGCGCAGCGCCACTTTGGCCATGTCGGCCATACCGCGGTCATCTCCGGCTGGGTGCCCAGGGAGAGGCTGGCAGAAGTGCAGCGCGATGTTTCCGCGGCAACAGGCGGCGCCGCATTCGTCGATATTCTCACTCCGGAAGAATTGCGGGAAATGCGGCCGGCCGCGCTTAATATCCCGATCCTGTTCAGTAATCCCGTGCTGATCAGGCCCTTTGAGCGGATCACGACCGCATACGAGATTCCGCAGTACTACGAGGTCGAGCCGACCGCCTTCCTGGCGCTCAGTTTCCTCGTCATGTTTGGGGTGATGTTCGGCGACGTGGGCCAGGGATTGTTGCTGGCCGGTGCGGGATACGCGGTCTTTCGCACCTCCTACCGCTACACGGACCTGGGAGTGCTGCTGATGGAGTGCGGGATCGCCTCGACCGTCTTCGGGTTTCTTTACGGCAGCGTGTTCGGGCTGGAGAATTTGATAGCGCCGCTGTGGTTTCACCCGATGCGCAACATGTCCACCGCGATCGAGGTCGCCCTGGTTTTCGGAGCGCTTCTGATCAGCTTCGGGCTCGTGCTGAATGTGATCAACACTCTGCGGATGCGCCAAACCGCGTCGGCGATTTTCGGCGAACGCGGACTGATGGGAACCTTCATCTACTGGGTGTGCCTCGCAATCGGGACTCGCATGCTGCTTACCGGAAGGGTGGGGATGAAATCCTGGCTGGTGGCACTGCTAATCGGCCTTCCCGTTCTGAGCATCCTGTTTGCCCGGCCGATCGAAGAAATCTACCGCCGCCGCAAGCGGGCGGAGAGGATGCCCTGGCGGCAGGTTTCATATCTGTTCCTGGAATCACTGATTGGCCTGGGCGACACTTTCCTGTCCTACTTCGCGAACACCGTGTCGTTCATCCGTATCGCCGCCTTCGCGCTTGCGCACGTGGGTCTGTTCGCATCGGTTTTTGCGCTGGCCAACAGCCTTTCGCGTCTAAGCGGGGGCGGGGTCTGGTACTGGTTCACCCTCGTACTCGGCAATCTGTTCATCATCCTGCTCGAAGGGATGATGGCTTCGATTCAGGCCATCCGTCTGGAGTACTATGAACTTTTCGGCAAGTTCTTTAAGGGCGGGGGCGAGATTTTTGCGCCGCTGCGCGTTTAGCAGGATGTGATTTATCACCAGCCTGCCAGGAAAAGGAGGCAAGATGCGTCGGACCAAGCTCTGGCTGCCTGTCATCGGATCCTTGCTTGTCGTGGTTCTCGCGGCGGTGTTCCACCCCTTGCTGCTGCTCGCGCAGGAGGGAGCCGCGCATAATACGATCACTCCGGAGGTGATGAAGTGGGGATTCATCACCGCCGCGGTCTCCGTGGGCATCAGCACCACCGCCGGCGCGATCGCGGTGGGCATGGTCGGAGCGGCGGCGATGGGAGCCATCGGGGAGCGCCCGGAAATCGCGGCGCGCGCTCTCATCTTTGTCGGTCTCGCCGAGGGAATCGCGATCTACGGCCTGATCGTTTCAGCGATGATCATCGGAAAACTCCCATGATTCCGCTCGTGCTCGGCGAAGAAGAAGCGGTTATCGGCTTCGGGCTCATCGGTGTGAAGGGAATCGTGCCGGCACATCGCGGCGCGGCTGCCGAGCAACTCGCCGCGGCGCTCAAATCGAAGGATCAGATTCTTGTTCTGGTCACGGACAAGGTCGCCCGCTGGATTATGCCCGAGATTAGAAAGGCGGTTCTGGAGGGCGCCGTCATCCAGGTGATCCCGGGGGCCGCAGGTGGCGCGACACGCAAGGAGGAAGAAGAGCCGCTGCTGCTTTCCGCGCTTGGAATCAGGCTTTGAACCAATATGGTCCCAGCGCCCCCAGATGCGATCGAATCGGAACCGCTGGCCGACGCAATCCTTGCCCAGGCCCGCGAGGAAGCAGAAAAGATCCGCCGGGCAGCCAGGGCTGAGGCCGAGCGGCTGATTGCCGAAGCCCACGCGGAAGTCGCCGCGCGCGAGGGACTGATCGAAAGGGAAGCACCAGCGCGCGAGGCCCCCGAAAAAGCCAAGGCGCCGGAAGCGGCCAAGGCGCCAGCACCCCGGGAGCCTCTCGCATCCAGCGCAGAGCGCCTCACCGGCGCGATCCTTGCCCAGGCCCGCGAAGAAGCAGAAAAGATCCGCCAGGCGGCCAACGCCGAGGCCGAGCGGCTGGTCGGCGAAGCGCGCTCGGAAGCGGCCGCGCACGCCGAGCTGACGGAGGAAAAGGCCAAAGCCCGCGCGCTCCAGGAAAAAGCCAAGGGCCTCGCGGCGGCCAAATTGCAAGCCCGCCAGTTCTTCCTACAGGGCCGCGAAGAGCTTCTCGATGACCTGTTCGATCGCGCCTCTGACGCGCTTGCCGGCCTGCGGAAGAAACCCGAATACCCGGCGCTGCTCCTCCAACTGGCTGAGCAGGCTATTGCGGCGCTGGCCGGGGATGAATTCGTAGTCGAAGTGCCTCCCGATGACGTCGCCTTGGCCGAGCAGTCTCTTTCCGCGATCCAAAAGAAAATAGAGATGCGCGCGAATCCGGAAGTCGGTGGCGGATGCATCGTCTGGCAGAAGGATCGGCGCGCCTTTTACGACAATACGCTCGGGAGCATCTTCGCCGGCCAGAAACCGCAGCTCCGATTCCTTGTCGCACAATGGCTCTGGGGCGATGAAGCGCGCTGGAGCGAGACCTGATGGCATCGACCCTGGCTATTGGTGCGACCGAACTCGCCTCTGTTGCCGGAACGGTCAACTGGGTGAGCGGACCCGTCGTACGAGTGATCGTTCAGGACGCGGTCTTTATGGGCGAGCTGATGGAGGTCGGGGAGGATCGGCTTGTCGGAGAAGTGATCGAGCTTTCCGGCGACCAGGCGGTCTTGCAGGTTTATGAAAGTACCGAAGGTTTGGGGCCCGGCGCTCCGGTTTTCGGTACCCGCCTGCCGCTGTTCGCAACCCTGGGGCCTGGACTCATCGGCGGCATCTTTGACGGCATCCAGCGTCCCCTCAGAACGCTAAAGCAGGCCGCCGGAGCCTTTATCCAAAAGGGCGTCAAGGCGGCGCCGCTGGACCCGGACAGGCGCTGGCGATTTGTTCCCGGCAGGAAAGCCGGCGATGAAGTCACGGGCGGAGAAATCCTCGGTTCGGTTCAGGAAAGCGAGGTCGTGCAGCATCGGACCTTGGTGCCGCCCGGCGTGGCCGGAGAGCTGGTGAGCATCGCCGCCGAGGGCGAGTACACCGTCAACGATACCATCGCGGTCGTTCGCGCCGGGAAGCAGGAAGTCGCGGTCGCGATGGCGCAACGATGGCCGGTGAAGCAGCCGCGTCCTTATCGCAAGCATCTGGTGCCCGCCTATCCCCTCGTTACAGGACAGCGCATCTTCGATCTTTTCTTTCCTCTGGCAAAAGGAGGCACCGCGGCCATCCCCGGCGGCTTCGGCACCGGCAAGACGGTGATGGAGCATCAGCTTGCCAAGTGGGCGCAGGCGGACGTGATCGTTCACGTCGGCTGCGGAGAGCGCGGAAACGAGATGGCCGAAGTGCTCCAGGTCTTCCCCGAGCTTCGCGACCCTCGGACCGGCCGCTCGCTGATGGAAAAAACCGTCCTTATCGCCAATACCTCGAACATGCCGGTGGCCGCTCGCGAGGCCAGCATCTACACCGGCATCACGATCGCTGAGTACTACCGCGACATGGGATACTCGGTGGCATTGACGGCTGACTCCACCTCGCGATGGGCCGAGGCGCTGCGCGAAGTCAGCGGTCGGCTGGAGGAGATGCCGGCGGAGGAGGGGTTTCCCGCCTATCTGGCTACGCGGCTCGCGCAATTTTACGAACGCGCCGGACGGGTGGATACTCTTTGCGGCCAGGAGGGTTCGGTCACCCTGATCGGCGCGGTCTCTCCCGCAGGCGGCGACTTCTCGGAACCGGTCACCCAGCACACCAAACGCTTCGTCAGATGCTTCTGGGCGCTGGACAAGGACCTCGCTGCGGCCCGCTACTTTCCCGCGATCAATTACCTCGACAGCTACAGCGGCTACCTGGCGGAGGTCGCCGCCTGGTGGGAGCGCGAGATCGATTCGCAGTGGCGCGAGTTGCGCGAGGACGCGATGCGGTTGCTCCAGGAAGATAACCGCCTCCAGCGCATCGTCCGCCTGATCGGCGAGGATGCGCTGCCCGACGAACAGCGTCTAACCATCGATGCCGCCCGCCTGCTCCAGGAAGCATGCTTGCAGCAGAATGCCAACGATCCGGCCGATACTTTCTGCCGTCCGGAGAAGCAAATCGCCATCTTGCGGGCGATCCTGCATTTCGTTGAACGCGCCCGCGAGGTCACGAAAAAGGGCGCCCCCATTCATCTCATCCAGGAGGCTAAGGTTCGCGCCGACATCGTTCGGGCAAAGGAAAAGATCCCCAACGACCGGCTCGACCTTTTCGCCGAACTCATGCGCGCGACCGACCAGGAGATGGATGCCCTCTTGCAGGAGGTGCAGAGAACGCGGTGAGAGCCGAGCCGGGCAAAGTGTACTGCGACCTGACCAAGGTCTCCGGGGCGCTCGTCTTCCTCGCCGGCGTTCGCGGGGTCGGCTTCGGCGAGATGGTCGAGATAACCGGCGCCGATGGAAGAGAGCGGTTGGGGCGTGTGCTGGTGGCCAGCGAGCAGGTGGTTGCGGTCGAAGTCTATGAAGGCACCGGAGGCCTTTCCGCCGCCAGGACCCGCGCTCGCTTTCTTGGCCGTCCGCTCGAGGTGCCCGTCTCGCACGAGATGTTGGGCCGGGCGCTTGACAGCTTTGCACGCCCGCTCGACGGCGGCCCTCCTCCGCTTGCCCAGGAATGGCGCGGAGCCGATGGCGCGGCGATCAATCCCGCGGTTCGAGCCTACCCGCAGGAATTTCTGCAAACCGGCATCTCGGCGATCGACGGCATGAACACGCTGGTGCGCGGACAGAAGCTGCCCATCTTCTCGGCGAGCGGGCTCCCCCACAATCAACTGGCTGCCCAGATCGTTCGCCAATCGCAGGTGCCGACGGACCCGGAGGCTTTTGTCGTCGTCTTCGCGATCATGGGAGCGAGCCGCGATGTGGCCGAGATGTTCCGCCGCAGCGTCGAGGAAAGCGGCACGGTCGACAGGGTGGCGATGTTCCTGAACTTTGCCGATGACCCCGCGGTGGAACGGCTTGTCACCCCTCGCACGGCTCTGACTCTGGCAGAGTATCTCGCATTCGACGAGGGCCTGCATGTGCTGGTGGTCCTCACCGATATGACCCAGTACAGCGAGGCGCTGCGAGAGGTTGCGTCCGCCAAGGGAGAAGTTCCCAGCCGCAAGGGATTTCCCGGCTACCTCTACAGCGATCTCGCCTCGATCTATGAACGCGCGGGCAGCATCCAGGGCAAGCGCGGTTCGGTCACGCAGGTTCCGATCCTCACGATGCCGAACGATGACATCACGCACCCGATCCCCGACCTGACCGGGTACATCACCGAAGGCCAGATCGTGGTTGAGCGCGAGCTGGACCGCCGCGGCATTTATCCGCCGATCAACGTCTTGCCCTCGCTCTCGCGCCTGATGGCCGATGGGATCGGGGCGGGACACACGCGCGAGGACCACGCCCATCTTTCCAACCAGCTCTACAGCGCTTACGCATACACCCGGCGCATCCGAATGCTTGCGACGATTATCGGCGAGGAAGAACTCTCGGGACGCGACAAGATGTACCTGGAATTCGGCCGGCGCTTCGAAACCGAATTTGTCGGGCAGTCCGCGACCGAAAACCGCACGATCGAAGAGACGCTCGACCGCGGGTGGCGAATACTCAAAGCAATTCCGCCAGCTGATCTGACGCGCGTCACCGAAGAGGAAATCGCCGAGCATCTGAGGTAGCCGCAGTATGGCCCGGTTCGATGTCCCGGCAACCAAGGCGAATCTCCTGATCCTGAAGGAGGATTTGCTGCTCGCCCGGGAGGGGCGCGAGCTTCTCGACGAGAAGCGCGAGATCATCCTGCGCGAGATCTTCAGCCATCTCGAAGACCTCAGACGCTGCCGCGGGGAGTTGGATACGGCGCTCGCCGAGGCTTATTCGGCGCTGGCCGATGCGTGCCTCGCCACCGGCAGGGAGGGAGCGGCGCGCGCCAGTCTCGCCGCCACGGCGCCCGAGGAAATCACGATGCACGAGCGCAGCGTGATCGGGGTGATCGTGCCGCTGCTCGAATGGCAATATAAGGAAGAACCTCCGGGATGGGGGTTGCTCGACACATCGCTTGAGTTGGACGTGGCGCGCGAGAAGTTCCTCGTCGCGCTCAAGCGCGCGGTCGCCCTGGCGGAACTGGAGATCTCATTTCGGCGGCTGGCGGCCGAACTGCGCAAGACCCAGAAACGGGTCAACGCGCTTTCGAATCTCCTGATCCCCCAATACGAGGAGACCGTGCGCTACGTCGAGAGCGGTCTGGGGGAACGAGAGCGCGAGGCCTTGTTTCAGCTCAAGCGTTTCCGCGCCAGAGGAGAGCACTGAATGAAGCCCATGTTCGGTAAGATTCTGCTCGCCACCGACGGCTCGCAGTCCTCGCTGAAGGCGGCCCGCGTTGCGATCGAAATGGCCCGCGCCTACAACGCCGAGCTGATCGTCGTGCATGTGGTGGACGATGCGATCCTGGAAGAGGTCGCGCACGCGTTCGGAAAGACCGTCGAGGAGGCGGCGCAGGTACTCGAGGAGAACGGGCACAAGTACATGCAGGAGGTGGAGAGGATGGCCAAGGAGCAGTGGGTGAAAACCGACCTCGAGATGCCCCACGGGCATCCTCATGAGGCGCTCCTCAAGGTGGCCGAAGACAAAAAGGTGGCGCTGATCGTGATGGGCAAGATCGGACGGCGCGGCCCCCGCCGCGTGCTCATGGGCAGCGTAACCGAGCGGGTGGTCGATCTGGCCGAGGTCCCGGTGCTGGTCGTGAAGTGAGGCCGGCGAGGCAGACATCTTTTCCCATTTTTCTGATCGCGTTCGCGAGCCGGAGCCGAGCGGAACGCACGGTCAATACGATTCCACAAAGCTCTGACTGGTAACAGTGGTCTGTATAGCCACGCCACCACAAGGCGCGAGCGGGTGCCGCGCGCCTGCTACATGACAGAAATCGCCGATACCAAGAATTACCTCCCAGTGTGACGCTAAGCTTCTGCTATTCCGCTCAGTACGGCGGTAGTAGAAGCTCTAAGCCCGACTTTATTCCCGAGTACGCGTCCTCCGAGCTATAAGAGCCGTAGCTCTGGCCGTGATTTGTCGGTGAATAATCTCCCAGAATCGCCGGGGCATATCCATTGCACCCAGAGTCATTTGCTCGCGTCGAAAGGGCGGGGGTGCCGGAGATCGGGTCACTCATATTTGAGCAGTCTCCTCCACTATCGTCCGCTTCCGCGGATCCATAAAGGTAATTCAACAGATTCGCATTATCATAAGGGATTCCTGGATTCGACGACGGATCTGGAGGAGTGAATGGTCCAACCGTGATTGTCTTGCTGTAAGTGGACTGCGGAAATCCTTGCAGATCCAAGATTTGCGTACCCTTTGTGGTCTCAAAGTTTTGACAAGCGCCGCGATACGCTGTCAGCTCGCCCCCGAGCTCGTTACTGAGTATGACGCCGTTACAGCTTAACGTGTGCCGCGGGAATTGGAAGGTGTACGATCCAGAATCATTAGACCCCGTATATGTGTGCACCAGACTCCACTCATACGTGCGCAAATCGCACCAGTTGGCATCGACGGTCTTCATATATGTCGTGCCCAGATTTTGGTACGTGAGATAGTTCCACCCGGCTGGGATCGATGACAACTGGGTGAGAGTGCTAGGAATCGCCGTCGTGATAGTCGCTATGAACACATCACCAGCCTGTGAGTTCGGCGGCGCGGTGAAGGTAACTGTGCAGGGTGAGGACGGGCACTCGGTTTCCTTGGGCGTCAAGTTAAGAAACGTGGGACCCGACGGAGTACTGGGACTCACGAAGCCCCACGCTTGAAGCCAGCCGTAACCGTTACCTGGCGCACCGCTCTCGCCCGCCCAGCCTTCGCTGGTCCAAAACGTTGTATCATCGTTGGGGTCAACGACCGTCTGGCTGTAGTCACCGGTCCGCACTGGATTTCCGTTCGCGTCACCCGACGGATAGTAGGGCCCGAGGCCTCCTGCATAGAGATAGTTCTGATAGCCCAAGCAGCCGGAGTGACTCTTGAATGCGAACAACGCGCTCAGGTATCCATAACTCGTAGAGTTGATATTCGGGACCCCTTCAAACCCAACAAGGACATCACCCGCCGAGTTCACGGCAATCGCGCTATCCATAGTATCCCAAACGGAACCCCCGTAGGCCCCATCGCCGCCAATTCTTTCGACGTCGTAGATCTTTCCCTTGTTGGCGTCGAGTCCGATGCTCCACCATTGGACCGCGGTTGAGTCTGCATTCGTCGCCGGCAAACCGATCGTCTGTGAAGCCCACAACGTACTGTTCCTGACTACGCACGACTCGAATCGGTCGTCGTCCGGTCCGGGCGCGATTTTCAACGTCGTCGAGTCGGCCTGCCCCAAATTCGGAAATGCTTCCGATTGCCAAGTCCAATTCCCGCCCGGCCCTGGCTGGTTCTGCAAGCTGACCTGGGAGTAGATTCCTCCGTAATTTGGACTATTGACGGTACCGCTGATTTCATAGAGGTCGATGGTTCCAGTGCTGCCTGAGACAGATCTGACCAGGAAGAAATTAGAACCATCCGGATCACTCCCCGTATGATAACTCAGCGCAGGGCAAGCGCCTTGGATGCTGCTATCGTTGCAATACCAGGCAGTGGAACTTCCTCCCGACGAGCCAGTGCAGGCCCCTCCTCCTGAGGTGGGCAAGGTGCTCGGTTTCACCGGGATCCCAGCAGTCCCAGTGCATTCGGAGGGCTGTCGGGCAAACAGAAAGAGCAACGGCACCGAGTATGAACCGGTCGAGCCCTTGAAGAATTTCAAAGCGGTTACACCGATCCAATTGGTATTGAACCCCGCTCGTGGAAAGTCGCCTACAGCGGTAATGTCAGAGCCCGTGTTGGCTGGTGCCGTACTCGCGATTGCGAACTGTGTCCAACTGACACCAGAGTCAGCGGGGTTAGGATCTTCTTGTTGCGAGATAGCAAGCAGCACCGCAGCTGCGGTCGTCTGGTCGGAGTATGTCAGGTTCCCCATCCCAACAACAATCCAACGCCCGGCGCCGTCTCCGCACGGAGAGTACGGATCATAATAAACGCGAAAGTCGCTATTGGGGGTTACTTGGACCGTGCCCGTAGGCGGTGTTGTTCCATTAGGAACTATGACGGAGCTGCTGGGCAAGGGCTGCCAAAATTGACTGTCTGGGACTGGCATGCCAGAAGGCAGCGGATTGTAACCGTTCTGGATGGGGCGGTTAATGAAGGTCATTTCTAAATTCGCGCTAAGGACGACGTAAGTGCGCCCGACTGCTCCGTGTTCGTCTCCCGGTATGAAGGGATTGACGGCGGAATCCCAGTGATTGTCGTTCCCCGTAGCAAATGGGCCGGGACTCGGCGGTTGCTGCGCGGACGCCGGACAGCACAACAATGCCAGAGCAACGAGGACTAGAGAGAGCCTCAGCATACGCGTTTCCCCCCGTTTGATGCGCGTGGCGACATTAGTTGAATCCTGGCAATTCCTTCACCAGCAAGGGCCACTGGCGCACAGCGGTTCTGTTTGTTCTAACTGCAGCGCGTGTTTCATTTCCTCCGCGCAGCGTTTGTCCCTCTCGGGCCGGTCCGAAGCGGGAACCGGCACGAGTGCGCGCTGTTCCAAGGCCTGGCGAATAAGTCCGGCGCAATCATTGTCCGGAGGGAAAACTGTGTGTTCACCGACGTTGAAGAGGATGGTTAGTGGCTTTTGAACCAGTCCCGGGCTGCCAGCCCCCCTCGTTGGCGCCGCCGCCGGAGTCTGACCAATCGCCGCCGCACCGCCCGGAATAGGCGTAGGCACGGGAGTCGCGGCTTCGAAAGGCGATTGCCCTCCAGCGGGCGCGGCCGCAAATAATGCGAACGCCCCGACGACCATCAGAGCCACGGCAAACTCGCGCTTGTGGGACTTTCGAATTAGGGCCGCCACCACGTTAGGCAAGGATTCTTTAACGTTCACGTGTCTGGTCCTCCGAATTCCTCGTCGCTTTTGTACTTCTGCTTCAACTGAGAGGCAAGCTCCCCTGCTAACATGGCGTTAACAAAGCCGCGCTCAACAGCATGCGCGGTTGGCGGGCTGGGACGCCCCGACCATCTGCGGCAGGTTGTCTGAATCCCGCCAAATCGAGCGATCTTCAATTGTCGTTCGCGGTGCGAGCGGGTAGGAATAATGCGAGCGTGAGTAACGGAGGATCGAAAAGAAACCCGTGAACGGTACAACCTCGAAGCCGGAATTGCGCGGGGTCGCGCGGCTGCGCGATCCGCGTCTCAACAAGTCGCTTGCCTTCACCGAGGCCGAACGCGATGCGTTGGGGCTGGTCGGACTATTGCCCGAGGCGATCGATACCGACCCGGTCGCGCTTCACCGCGTGATCTCACAAGTCGAAACCAAGGCAAGCGACCTCGAGAAGTACCTGTTTCTCTCCGATTTGCAGGACACCGACGAGAATCTTTTCTACCGGGTGCTGATGAGCGACACGGCGCGATTCCTGCCGCTGGTCTATACGCCTACGGTGGGCGAGGCCTGCCTCAAGTGGAGCCACATCGTCAGGCGTCCCAAGGGCCTCTACCTGTCGATCAAGCGCAAGGGGCGCGTGCGCGAGATTCTTCGCAACTGGCCCGAGCGCGATGTGCGTTTCGTAGTCATCACCAGCGGCGAGCGCATCCTCGGGCTGGGAGACCTCGGCGCCAACGGGATGGGAATTCCGATCGGGAAGCTCGCGTTGTACACCGCAGCCGCCGGAGTGCCCCCGCAATTCACGTTGCCAATCATGATGGACTGCGGAACGAACAACGAGGCGCTGCTCGGCGACCCGCTTTATATCGGGCTTCGCCAGCCGCGTCCGGCGGCTGCGCAATTGGACGAGTTCGTCGAGGAGTTCGTGACTGCAATTCAGCAGGAGTTCCCCGACTGCTGCATCCAGTGGGAGGACTGGGCGCGCGCCGACGCGTTCCGCCTGCTCGCCAGGTATCGGGAGCGGGTGTGCTCCTTCAATGACGATATTCAGGGCTCGGGCGCAGTGGTGCTCGCGGGCCTCATCAGCGCGATGCGCATCACGGCGAGCAAGCTCTCCGAGCAGACCGTTTTGTTCCTGGGCGCGGGCGCGGCCGCCGTCGGAATCGCCGGTCTGCTCGTGCAGGCAATGAAGTCGGAGGGATTGTCGGAGGAGCAGGCTCGCGCGCGCGTCTGGCTGTTCAATCGCAATGGACTGGTCGAATCGACGCGGTTCGACCTCACCGATTATCAGCAGCCATACGCGCATCCGCACCCGCCCACCCGCAGTTTCATCTCCGCGATCGAGTCGATTCGTCCCACCGCAATCATCGGGGTGAGCACCGCGCCGAAGACCTTCAATCAGGAGGTGATCGCGGCGATGGCGCGGCACAACGCCCGCCCGATCGTTTTCGCGCTTTCGAATCCGACCTCGCGTTCCGAGTGCACCGCCGAGGAGGCCTACCGATGGTCGGAAGGCCGCGCGATATTCGCGAGCGGGAGCCCGTTCGCGCCGGTGGATTATGCGGGGCGGCGGTTCGTTCCCGGCCAATGCAACAATCTGTACATCTTTCCCGCGGTTGGACTGGCGATTTACAACACGCGCGCGAAACGAGTCACCGATGAGGTATTCATCGAGGCCGCCCGATCGCTCGCGCAACTGGTTACGCAGGCGGACCTTGATGCCGGACTGATCTATCCTCCGCAAGCGACGATCCTCCAGACCGAAACCCACGTCGCAAAGCGCGTCACCGAGGTGATCCACGCCCGCAACCTCGCCTCGGCGAGCGCGGGGTAAGATCGCGGCGGCTAGCTTCCAGGAGGAGACCGCTTAAGATTCGCGTGTCTGGCAGCCCGGCGCCCGCGCGAATTTCGATGCGCGAATCTTTGCTAAAATTATTTGGGTGAGCGTTAGCATCGAAGGCGTCGAGGCGCGTTTCTGGCATCCGCTCGAGGATGGCCGCATCCAGTGCGATCTTTGTCCGCGCCTGTGCAAGCTGCATGAGGGCCAGCGCGGTCTGTGCTTCGTTCGCGCGCGCCAGGGCGATCGAATGATGCTGACCACGTATGGCCGTTCGTCCGGCTTCTGCATCGATCCGATCGAGAAGAAGCCGCTCAACCATTTTCTGCCGGGAACGCCGGTGCTCTCGTTTGGCACCGCGGGCTGCAACCTGACGTGCCGGTTCTGCCAGAACTGGGACATTTCGAAGGCGGGGGAGTTCGACCGGCTCACCGAGGAAGCATCGGCGGGCGCGATCGCCGAGGCGGCGGTTCAAAGCGGCTGCCGCTCCGTTGCGTTCACCTACAACGATCCGGTCATCTTCGCCGAGTATGCGATCGACGTCGCCCAGGCTTGCCGCGCTCGCGGCGTGAAGACGGTTGCCGTCTCGGCCGGTTACATGTGCGATGCGCCGCGACGCGAGTTCTACCGGCACATCGATGCCGCCAATATCGACCTCAAGGGCTTCACCGAAGCTTTCTATAAAAGACTCTGCTCCGGTTCTCTCGGCACCGTGCTCGATACGCTCGCTTACCTGAAGCGCGAGACCTCGGTCTGGCTCGAGATTACGACGCTGCTGATTCCCGGCGAGAACGACTCAGTCGCCGAACTCGAGGCGCTCAGCGCCTGGATATTCGAGCATCTCGGCCCCGACGTGCCGCTGCACTTCTCGGCCTTCCATCCCGACTGGAAGATGCTCGATCGCCGGCCGACCCCGGCAAAGACGCTGATTGCCGCGCGCGACATCGCGCGAAGGGCAGGGCTCCGCCACGTTTACACGGGCAACATCTACGATGAGGCCACGCAGAGCACCTATTGCCACGCCTGCGGGTCAATCGTGATCGGCCGCGACTGGTATGCGATCACATCGTGGAATCTCACCCACGATGGCCGCTGCGGGAAATGTGGCACGCCGTGCGCCGGTGTCTTCGACGGTCCTCCGGGCGCGTGGGCCGGCCGCCGGCGCGCTCTGCCGATAAGCGACAGCCGCGTAAATCGCTAAGCAGACCGCCGCGCGAGCTCTCGGGCTTCAGAGCGCGCGCCCTTCCGTTTCGTCCCCTATCGCAGCGTGCTTCTCACCAGCGACCGCGCGTTAAGAGAACTTGCTGAGCCCTCGTGGTCGCGGTAGATTAATGCAATATCGCTGGCAATATGCCATCTGATTGCGGGTGCGAATCGTTCTGGATACCGATGTGATGGTTGCTGCGCTGCGCAGCAACGCAGGAGCATCAAGGCAGCTCTTGATCTCCGCGCTGGGGAAACGTTTCGATCTCCTGCTTTCCGTGCCCCTGATGCTTGAGTACGAGGCCGTGCTCAAGCGGCCGGAACATCTAACTGCGGCGGGCGCAACGCGCGAGGACATCGATGTGATTCTCAGTGCCTTGGCGGCTGTCGGCGTTCCGGTCACGCCCGATTTTTCATGGCGGCCCGAGCTTTCTGATCCGGGAGACGAAATGGTTTTGGAAGCCGCGGTGAACGGCCAGGCCGACCTCGTCGTTGCCTTCAACGTGGCGCATTTGAGGCGGGGCGCTCGCCGCTTCGGAATTCGTGCGATACGGCCGCAGGAGGCATTGGCGATTTTGGAGGGTTTAATCTCATGAGAAAGAGCAATTTTGCGCTTCGCCTTCAACCGTCGCTCCTGAAGGAACTGCGCGGTGTTGCCGAGGCGGAGGATACTACGCTCAATCAGTTCATTAACGTCGCAGTTGCCGAGAAACTCGCAGCCCTGCGGACCGAAGCCTACTTCCGCGAGCGCGCTGCGCGCGCCGATATTCCAGGGGCGCTAAGAGTTCTGGATCGATTGGGAATCGGTAATCTCCCCCTGCTCGGCGATAGAGTACCCGAGGTTCCGCAAAAGAAACGTCGGGCTAAGCGGCAATCGAATAAATAGAGCGCCGCGCAGGCTCTCTGCTTCAGAGAGCCCGCCCTTCCGTTTCATCGCCCCCGTCGCAGCCGCCCGGCCGCGACTCGTGGGGACACCGCCAAATCGACTGATCTTCAATTGTCGTTCGCGGTGCGAGCGGGTAGGAATAATGCGAGCGAGAGGACCCGAGCCGATCGCATTCGAGGATGGTTCACTGATGGGGCGCAATATTCTTTTCATCACGACCGACCAGCAACGCTACGATTCGCTCGGATGCAACGGCGGCACGATCGCGAGAACTCCGATCGCCGATCGGCTCGCCGCAACCGGCATCAATTACCGCCGCGCCCACAACCAGAACGCGGTCTGCATGCCCGCGCGCGCCACGATGGTGACGGGCCAGTACGTGCGGACGCACGGCGTAATCGCAAACGGCGTCGCGCTGCCGCCCGATGCTCCAAGCGTCGCCGCGTATCTCCATGAAAAGGCTGGCTATCGCACGGCGCTGCTCGGCAAGGCGCATTTCGAACCCGGCCTCGACATCGGGGGACGGTGGTTCGAGAATCGGATGGCCGGCGAGCATTCGACCGGGCCGTATCGCGGCTTCGAGCGGATGGAACTCGCGATGCACGTGCCGATGGGCGGATGGCATTATTCGCTGTGGCTGCAAAACAACCATCCCGGCGAGGTTGGCGGCTTCGCGCCGCTTCTCTCCGGCCTGCCCGGCGGCGACACGGGCGCGCCCGAGGTCAAGTACAATCCGATTCCGCGCGAGCATTACCATACCGATTGGGTCGCCGATCGCACTATCGCATTTCTCAACTCGCTTGACCCCGATGAGAACTGGTTCGTGTGGATGAGCTTTCCCGATCCGCACCATCCGTGGGACCCGCCCGCTACCGAGGCGCGCCGCATCAACTGGCGCGACCTCGACCTGCCGCCCGGCTATCCCGGCTCGCGCGAGAAGATCGAAAAGATTCTCGCGCAGAAGCCGCGCCACTGGCTCGATTGGTACGAAGGCCGGTTTCGCAACTACGAGGGTGGCCCGACCAGTTTTGTTCCGTGCGCGATGACCCCGGATCAGCTTCGGGAAGTCAGCGCGATGATTCATATCGAAAACGAACTGATCGACCAGGCGTGCGGGCGCGTGATCCGGCGGGTCGAGGAGCGCGGCTGGAGCGATTCCACCGACGTATTTTTCACCACCGATCACGGCGAGCTTCAGGGCGACTTCGGCCTGCTCTTCAAGGGGCCGTATCACGTGGATGCGCTCATGCGATTGCCACTGATCTGGCGGCCGGCGCCGTCAGCGAAAATCGCGCCCGCCGAAATCGCGGAGCCGGTCGGCCAGCTCGATCTCGGGCCGACCTTCTGCCAGATCGCGGGCGTGCCCGTGCCGCCATGGATGCAGGGCAAGCCGCTGCCGATCGCGCCGGGCTCGGACCGCCAGCGCGTCCTTACCGAATGGGATAGTCAGTTCGCGCAAATCGGGATGCATTTGCGGAGCATTTATCGCGATGGCTATACGCTGACGGTTTATGAGAAGTCCACGCGCGACTACGGCTTCGACATCAACAACGTGCCGCAAATCTTTCGAGGTAACTCAGAGGTATTGGATATCCGCTACGACGGCACCGAGGGCGAGCTGTACAACTTGAATGAGGATCCGTTGCAATGGCGTAACCTCTGGAATGATCCGGGCTACGCAAAACTCAAATCCGATCTGATTGCGGACCTGTACGACAATCTCCCGCCCCCGCGCGATTCCCGCCTCCCCGTCGAAGCGCCCGCTTGAAACGGCGTGCGGGCGGGGGCCATCCTTGAAAAGAACGGAGCACGCATGTAGAAAGGTAGGAAATAGCGTTTTAAAATTCGACGCGGCCCGGTTTGTCAGATGCGGTGCGACCAGACTTACAGCGGGCTCCTGTGTGCCTTCGCCTATGAAGAACGAGTATAGACGACTCGAACATCCCGAATTCTGGCGGTCACATCTCGGGCTGCTTCCTGTGCCATTAGCGTTACCCGAGCGGTATCGGCAGTTCGTTCTCTTGAATGGAACTGCGGGCAACTTTTGTCTCGACGCGACGGGTCAAGCCGAGACGGACGGACGAAGCCTCGCCTGGTCATGTGATGTTGGCCATTTCGTCGCTTTACAGGGCGACTATGTAACGGTTGAACAATGGAACCGTCGTGAAACTCTGCCATCGAGATTTCGCGTTGAAGATATCGTTAGTCGCCTCCCTCAGTTCCACCGATTCCTTCAGCGCACGGAGCCTAATCGCGACCAGTCTATCGTATCCCATGGTCTACGAGTTCTTGGGCAATTGCGGGCGCTCTGTCCCCCCGACACCTCACCAGAGGTAGTCATTCAGCTGTTCCTGATGCTTCTAGCCTCGGCCGTCGATAGGATGCCGCCAAGTGAAATCAATTTTGCTAAGTGGAACTTGGCTGAAGAACGGCTACCGCCGGTCGCCATCTTGAGAAACGAGGATTGGACGAGCCTCCGTCAAGAACTTGTCCAATCGCGGCCCATATCGGACCTTCGTCCCGACGTTGCCTTGCTTCTACGTCACGCATCTGGCGCTCTCTTTCAGGAGGTGCATTACGAGGCCTACCAATCACCCTTAATGACGCTCCCGGGGTTTCTGCCAGCGCCGGCGCGCGTCAGCAAAGTGCCAGCGTCAGCGCGTGCCGGAGTGTTTTTCACTCCACCCGCTTTGGCTCGTACTCTCGTCGAGGCGACTCTGGAGGCCCTCACTCCCTTACCCTCATCTCTGTGCGTCTTCGACCCGGCTTGTGGCTCAGGGGAGTTTCTGAAGGAAGCGATCCGCCAGCTGGAAATGAGAGGCTATCAGGGACATCTTGAACTCATTGGATGGGATGTTCTTCCAGTGCCCGTTCAAATGAGCCGTTTCTCCTTGGCGTTCGAAGCTTCCAGCCCACGCTCCTTCTACCTAAAATGGAGAGTCGAACAGAAAAATTCCCTGAGTGAAAGTTCTTGGCCAAAAGATGTGGATGTTATTCTTACAAATCCGCCCTTCGCGGCGCTTCATTTGCTGGACTCGCAACAAAAGCGCATTCTACTCGAAATAGCCGGCGCGGTCGGCAGGCCAAATCTCGCTTCCGCTTTCCTCGTTCGGGGCGTAGAGTCTGTGCGTCGCGGAGGCGTCCTGGGCGCGATCATCCCTTCTGCAATAACTGACGCATACTCGGGTGCAGTCGTGCGCGGCGTGATCTCGAAGGAGTTCAGGCCCTTATTAATAGCAAAATTGGGGTATCAGGCTGTTTTTCTTAATTCGCTCGTCGATGCGGGGATTTACGTTGGGGTTCGCGACCGCAAGCCCGCTACCCGCCCAGCGCGTATAGTTTGGGCTGACCACCAACCTGAAAGCATATCCGACGCCCTGCGCAATCTGAGAATGCTTTCAGCTAACAACCTCTACGGCGAGGTCGTCGACACCGAACGATATAGTATTTATCCCAGTACGGAAATTGGGTTCTCCGACGATCCCTGGTCACCCAAGCCTTATCGAAGCCTCAGCATATTGAGGCGATATTCTGCCTTGCCTACGTTGGGAAAATTGTTCAACATCCGACAGGGAGTTCGTCTCGGTCACGATGATCTTTTGCAGCCCGACACCTTTGTACTGAGTTTACCCCAAAAGGAGCGCAAATTCTTTAGACCAGCCGTAGTTAACGCGACTCTGCGACGCTCTAGACTCTTGAGCGGGATTAGCGTCTGGTATCCCAATTCACCAGGACTACCGCCGATAACCAGTGAGCATGACCTACAGAAATTCGTCCCGACATTTTATGAAAGAGTATTAGCACCCGTGCGTTCCCGTCTGAAGGCCCGAGCCGGTATTGATCCGAAGCGCTGGTGGGACCTCATATGGCCCAGAAGCTGGCAATTCAGTCCGCGACCGAAGCTCATCACAGCCTATTTCGGTGGTTTAGGCTCGGTGGCTTTCGACCGCTCTGGCGAGTACGTAGTGGTCGTCGGTCACGCGTGGCTGCCGCGCACGAAGGCACCCGCGATCGAGGAAGGTATAGCGTACGCGTATGTAGCGCTGGGCGCGAGCGCTCTTTTCGGTACGTTGCTTGAGGCTTGTTCCGTTCACGTCGGTGGCGGCCAACTGAGTTTTGAGCGTCGGTTCATTGGTGGACTTCCGGTGCCCGATTTGCTTGGAGACCCCAGGATACCAGCGCGGCTGATTAGACAACTGTCGCTGTTCGGTAGAACGCTGAGCGAGGGCGTATCGGTCGACGAGGCCGCGCTCAACGATGTTGTAAGCGGCATATATGACTCTGGCAGCCTCTCATGTTGATATATTCGCCAGGGCTGATAACGGAGTGTAGAAAGGTTTTCCAGTCGTATAATCTAATGACCCTGACTGACGAGGCTTCGGGTATAAAAGGCAAGAATTTATATCGGTTGCGCCGTCAAGGGCCTTTTTACGTCTACCTCAACGCGAGCGGAGCCAGTAGGCGTTACAGCGAGTCTGGAGAGCCGAGCGGAGAGCGGGATTGGATACTTCATCCGTTTTACCGACAACCGAAGGATCGGGCCTTAGTATGGTTGGGCTTTCGTATGCGATTTGATGTGGTGCCGGCGAGCGGGCTTGCTCTAGGGCATGTATCTGTCCAGCTTGCGCGTGGTGAACAGGATATTCGCCCTCTCCTGAGAGCGGAGTGGGACTGCCGCGAACCCGGTGAGGGCGAGGGAATTCATTCGCAACCACACTGGCATGTACATCCCGCGCGCCTACCCGACTCGCTTGAGCTCGACCCGATCGAGGGGAAATGGGCAGCCGTACAGGAGCACGTGCACCTCGCGATGTGCGCTCGGTGGCACAATAGCGTCGGCGCTATGGCCCATCGCGCCACTCCTCGTGACGAGCAGGAACTGGCGGGTTGGTTGAAGAACCTTTTGCAGTACCTTAGCGTTCAGATCGCATATAGCATACAACGTGTAGGATTTCAGTCGTTGACTGGACTCGCTGAATTGCGCGATTAGTGACAGCTTCGACGACCAGCGTGGTCCTCGCACGGCTCACGCCTTGGGTGCCGGGCACGAGCCTTATCAAGCAAGGGTCGTGCAGCCTAACCGGCCGCCCGATGTTCGGCTTCTATCGTCCTGGCTTCTGAAGGTTTATGCCCACGCGGTTCGTTTGGACGGGGTCGCCCTCTTTACGCCGCGCGCGTCTGGGTTGGCGGACGG